>SAMEA104315426__coassemble_4997_pt1 | contig 3435 bp, 2 predicted proteins | sample SAMEA104315426__metabat2_low_PE_040 | metagenome-assembled genome bin SAMEA104315426 (sample SAMEA104315426) | gut metagenome | biome: Monkey gut; feature: monkey-associated habitat; material: faeces | place: China | collected 2013 | reverse complement strand
TTTTAACCACAAGCAACAATTCCGCCTATATTATGAGCGATATCGCTTTGGATTCCTTTTCGCTACAGCCCGACAGATACCAAGGCTTTTATAACGAAAAATACGGCGTTTTCAGAACAGATCAGAACGGTAATATGGACGGGACTTACGCCAACAACTGGGAATATTGTTTCCTGCGCAGGTGGCTCAACGAAACCTTCTACAACGAGGTGTTCAACAAATTGCAAAAAGAAATCATACAGACCACGCGTCTCGACAACACCGCGAGAAGTTCCAACCCGAACGACTACCCGAAGTATTACGGCTACGGGGAAAACGCAGGGAAAAACAAGTTTGCAGACCAATGCAAAGATACGGACGATAAGATCTTTTTGCTGTCTTTGAGAGATATTACCACCACGGCGTACGGATTTAATAAGGACGTAAAAGCAGAAGATCCCGCAAGAAACCTGCAAGCAACCGATTTTGCCAAATTACACGGTGCGCCGATAAATACCAACGATAAAAAATACGTTACCTGGTACACTCGTTCGCCCGCTCCCGCCAACGGCAATCAGGGATACGCCACCTTCGTTCTTGACAGACATGCAAAGGGAGCCATGGGTAGTATCGATTTGACGCCCGACGGCGGCGTAGTCCCTGCGCTCTGGATAACCCTTTAAGAAATCTGATAAATAAGGCAATCGGGCCGTCTTTTTTAAGGCGGCTCGAACTGCCCAACGGAGAAAAGCTATGAAAGCAATAAAAAATCTTATTATAACTCTTGTGGTTATAGTGGCAATACTGGGAGTTGTCATCATCGGCGGATACGTCTACGTCCGCACGACGTACGGCATAGACCTTTTCCGCACCGCAGGACAACTGAAAACGCTCACAAAAGACGTTGACGAATCCGCTCTTTGTCCGAATGCCTACGGCGAGCAGGATTTTGTCGAAATGAAAAGCGCAGTCAATGATAAAATCGACGGGCTTAATACGTCGTTTCGCCTGAGTCATTCTAATAAATCAAAACATAATACTTGCTATTATATTTGGGTTATAAAGTAAAACACAACAATTAAAGCCGAGAGTTTTTGCTCCCGGCTTTTGATTTGAATTATAATTACATTAAATCGTCTTCTGTTAAGTTAAATATCCTTAATAATTTTGCTTTCTTTTTTATTATTAAAGCATCAATAAACTTATTACTCCATCCTTTATAAATTGCTCCCACCATCGCCGCAAAAGTAATAATACCGCACAAAACAGCAGGAATCCATTTAATCTGAGTCGGAATTACTATGATAGAAAAGGCTGTTCCTACAGAAGATGCCAAGGCAACAATTACACACGATAAAATAGATGCAACACGATAAACCACCGTCCAAGTTTTAAATTTCTTTAAGAAAGCCTGCTTTTTATCTTCGTTTTGTCTTTTTTTTATATTTGCCAATTCACTTGCCGCTTTTTTTTTCCTCTTCAAGTTTACTTATATAAGAATCCTTTTCTTTTAATTCTTGTTCATGTATTTTTTTTAACTCTGTTATAGACGATTCTTTTTCTTGTAATTGAGCCTTAAAATTTTCATCTTTTTGTTGCTCTTTCTCTTTTACTTTTTGCCCTAGCTCTATAAGGGCCGATTTAGTATCAATCTCGTCGTCAGCATAAATCTTGTTTATTTCCGAATAATGTTCACCACTTCTAGTGGCCATTATAACATAATCTGTTTCTTCGGGCGAAGTTACGGCAATTTCTTGAACCGTCTGAGACAAATTATCTAAAATGTGTACATCTATGTATTTAGACGTATTGAATAGTGAAACCATTAGCCCTATGGAAACCTTGCCAATATCCTGCGGCTCGAAAAGAAGTAGGTCATTCGCCAAAACTTCTTGGGTTATAATATTAGGATAAATAAAAGCCCGTTTTGAATTTTTTTTGTTATAATTATAAAGTCTAAGATCGCAAGTCAAGAAAATATAACCACAGTTTGCCAAACAAGATGCATTTGCAAATCGATTTACTTTCCGTTGAAAAGTAATGATATTGATAATCTGTTGATAATGCTTCGCCTTTTGTTTACGATATTCATCATCAGAATCAGAATCAACATGTTTATCGTAATACTTTTCATGGTATAAATTTTCAATTTCTTTGTCATCTGTAGTTATTCTAAACCTTTTTATATTGTCTGTATTAATGCCATACTCTTTAATCTTGAATGTAATTGAATTAATAATATCTTCAATTTGAGTAAATGTTAAATTTCGCCTAAAATACGCTCCTAAAACTCCATTTATATATTCCGGATTATCAAGTAGTGTTTTGTACTCTTGCTGTTTATTTTTATATATATCGAGATAATAAAGTAAAACGCTTTTGATTTCTATAATTGTTTCTTCAAAAATTACTAATTTTACATTATTAGCTTTTAATATGTTAAACAATTCAGTTGTTTCTTTTGTGAAATGACTCTCTTGTAAGTCAAACAAACGTAAAATAAAATTGGAATCTAAATATACTGTTAAATTACTAAACCTTATATCGTTCAAAGTGGCGTTCGTTTCCAAAACAGAATACAGATTATATCCGAAATATATATTAGCAAATGACTTTACCAAGTCATTATCGCATTCATTAATTTCTTTTAAAAATTCAATCAAAGATTTGTATTTCTCAGAATCCTCCGTTATACAAGATATATTAATGTCGTTTTTATCCACATTGATTAACTGTCGATAATCTTTAATAAACGAAAAAATCCATTCATTGATTGCCAATTCATCTCTGTCGTCTTTTGAATACGCTTTATATTCCCTTACAAATTTATGAACGTTTCTATATTGTTCACGTTGTGCTTCAATGTATTTATCCTGTTCTGGTTTGTTTTTCTCATTTATGCTAAAATACTTACCTTTTTCAAGTAATTTTATCGAATTGCTTATTTCTAACTTTTTCAATAGCGATTTAAGGGATAATGCATTAATTTTTATTCCAATACTTTGTTCTATCTGCTCTTGTAAAGACTGTAAATCGTAATGATTTGTTCCCTTTGTAAGATTAAGCGTTGCAATGCCATATTCAACTATAGGCAAAAATGCATCAATAACACTTTTATCTTTATTATGAAAAGACGTAATGATGCTCAAACTTGTTAGAATTTGATTATTCATATTTATTCCTCCTTACATTACGATAATTATAACATTTTTATATGGTTTTTTCAATCAAATTAGTAATAATTGGCGTTTTGTGTAATAAAAATGTTGGGTTTTACGCAAAATCGTCTTTTAATTGCTTATACATCTACGCTATGCAGTTGTTCTATTTGTAGCAAACGATTTATCTGATGTAATTTGCATTTTCTATCCGTAAATTGCCATATATCTTTGGCGCATTTTAATAAAATATTCATATACCGTCGCTTGCGCGCGAGATAAAACTCTGCCTATTTCG
>SAMEA104315426__coassemble_2622_pt1 | contig 5383 bp, 3 predicted proteins | sample SAMEA104315426__metabat2_low_PE_040 | metagenome-assembled genome bin SAMEA104315426 (sample SAMEA104315426) | gut metagenome | biome: Monkey gut; feature: monkey-associated habitat; material: faeces | place: China | collected 2013 | reverse complement strand
TCTGCACGGAGTGTGTTTTCTTTTGCCACTATCTCGGCAATTTGAGCATTGAGTTCGGTAATATCTATTTTTTCGGAAGTGTCCTCTTGCTCAACATAGGTTGAAACGGAAAGGTTATAATCTTCCTCGGCGATAGCGTCATTAAGAACAAGTTTTGAAAAGTATTCGGTTTCAGTTCTTTCATAGCAGGTTGAAACGATTTTTTCAATATTCTCGTCAGTCAGCTTATTGTTATTTGTCACCTTAACAAACTCTTTTGATGCGTCGATAAAAAGAGTGCTGTTTTCGCTCTTTGACTTTTTAAGCACCATGATGCAGGTTGCTATTGAAGTGCCGTAAAAAAGATTATCGGGAAGTTGAATAATTGCATCAATGAAGTTATTATCAACAAGGTATTTTCTGATTTTCTTTTCTGCACCGCCACGGTACATAATGCCGGGAAAACAAACGATAGCGGCAGTACCGTTAGTTGCAAGCCAAGAAAGCGAGTGCATAACAAAAGCAAGGTCAGCCTTCGACTTTGGTGCAAGCACACCGGCAGGAGAAAAACGAGGGTCATTGATAAGCACAGGGTTATCATCACCCTCCCACTTAATGGAATAAGGCGGATTAGATACGATAGCTTCAAAAGGCTCATCATCCCAATGTTGTGGATTAATAAGTGTATCTTCGTTAGCAATATTAAATTTATCGTAATCAATATCGTGCAAAAACATATTGATACGGCAAAGGTTATATGTAGTTATATTGATTTCCTGACCGTAAAAGCCTTGACGAACAGCGTCTTTGCCAAGAACCTTAGCAGCCTTAAGCAAAAGAGAACCTGAACCGCAAGCAGGGTCATAAACCTTATTAACCTCGGTTTTGCCTGCAACTGCAATACGGGTAAGAAGTTCGCTGACCTCTTGAGGAGTAAAGTATTCGCCACCGCTTTTACCGGCATTAGATGCATACATACCCATAAGGAACTCATAAGCATCACCAAATGCGTCAATGGTATTATCTTGATAATCGCCAAGTTGCAAATCACCAACACCATTAATGATTTTAACAAGCCTTTCATTACGCTTAATAACAGTACCACCGAGTTTATTGCTATTTACATCAATGTCATCAAACAAGCCTGCAAAATCATCTTCACTGTCAGCACCCTGCGCAGATTCCTCAATATGACGGAACACCTTTTCAAGCGTTTCGTTAAGGTTATCATCATTAGGTGCTTTCTTTCTGATATTACAAAAAAGCTCCGATGGTTTGATGAAAAAGCCTTTTTCATTTACAAGGTCTTCCCTTGCAAACTCTGCTTCTTCATCTGACAAAGCGATATAATCAAAATCGGTATTGCCTGCAGCGTGCTCGCCTTTGTTGATATAGTTTGTAAGATTTTCACTTATATATCGATAGAACATAAATCCCAGCACATAAGACTTGAAATCCCAGCCGTCAACAGAACCACGCAAGTCATCTGCGATTGCCCATATAGCACGGTGAAGCTCGTCACGCTCTTGTTCCTTTTTAGTGTCCATTTTCATTCTCCTGATTGTATATTAATATAAACTAAATATACCATATTTACAGAACAAATACAAATATTTTTGATAATGGTACAAATAATGGTACAGGTAATGAATCCTCATCTATAAAAACGGTGAGGATTTTTGTTTTTATAAAATAATTTGTAAATTTTATTTCAAAACACATCAACAAAACCGAGTTTTTTCTCCGTATTATAGAGGGATATTTTTTTGCTGTCTTGAAATCAAATGTAAACAAGGTGTAAAGAATTTTGAAAAACACCCGAACAAAATGGGAATTTTTCTCCGTATAGTAGAGGGACTTTTTTTATGGGTGAGTTTTTGTTTTCAAATTTGGTTTTACTCTCTTTTCTTTTTGAAAAAGTATCTCTCGAATAATACGAAAGGAGGCAGCACAATGAAAGAAAGCTATAAAAGTTTTGATGAGCTACCGATGATGTTATCGGTGTCGCAGGTTGCAAAGGTGCTTGGAATATCTCGCACAAGGTCATACGAGCTTGTGAATGAAAAAGGTTTTCCAAAAATAAAAATCGGCACAAGAATTGTTGTACCGAAAGATGAATTCAAGTTGTGGATTCAAAAACAAATTAAGAAAGGATAAAAATTATGTACGCAAACAAAAATTATAAAACCGACGGCAAGGTTTACTATATGCCAAACAAAATCTTTGATGAAAATTTTTCGCCGTACGAATTTATGATTTATTGTTTTCTTGTTTCGGTTGGCGACAGCAAAGGTGTAAGTTTTTGGTCTGTTCCGAAGATGGCAAAGAAGTGCAATATGTGTCCGACCACTTGCAGAAACACGCTCAAGTCGCTCGAAGAAAAAGGTTACATAGATATTACTAAAAGATTTTTTGAAAACGCACAGCAAAGTAATATCTACACAGTTCATCAAATATAGTGTACCCCACTGTACGAACTGATGACAAATAATCTAAAAGCCTGAAATTGAAAAAAACAGCGGTTTTTCTTTTGAGTTTTTTGAATTGATTTTAGATGCGTTTTTGGATGAAATTTCGGCTCTTTTGAGTCGATTTTGAAGCAAATTTCAAGCCGTCGATTTTAAAGCAGGATAAAGGGGTATGATTTTCGGGCATTGAAATGCCCGAAAACGCCGTCCGGCAAAGCCTGTCGGCTTTTCGATTCGTAATACTTTTGCGTATGATTCCAAATTCGTATGCAGTAAAGGCTATTTTTCGCAGAAAATCAAGGCTTTTGCGTATTCACTTGGGTACAGCCGTATGATAAACAAATTTATGAATGATCAGGCAACGCTGTAAGCAAAAATTGACGAGTTCGCTCTAAAATAGAGTAACTCGTCGGACTAAAACTAAAAACGGCTTGCAGAGAATCCTACGAGCCGTTTGAAAGCAATAAATATGCATCAACCTTTTTTGTGTAACGAGAAATAAGCAGTTAGAATTTCTATACTTTCATCTCTTAAAATACCTGTTGTAACTTTAGGTTGCCAAAAAGAGTTATCAAAAACAATTTTGGAGCAATTACATCCGCCGTTATTACCTAAAATTTTTTCCAAATCATCGTTGCTTGCAGCATACACAAGCCTACCGAGTTTAGTCCAAACCATTGCACCGCTGCACATAAAGCAAGGCTCGCAACTTGAGTATAAAGTGTATTTACTAAGGTCAGTAATGCCGGTTTGGGCGCAAAAATCTCTTATAAGTCCAGCCTCACCGTGATAGGTCGGATCGTGTTTTGTATAAATTTGATTTTCGTTTGAAAAAACAATTTCGTCATCTTTTACAAGCACTGCACCAAACGGTTCATTACCATGTGCCACAGCTGACATTGATAATTCAATTGCTTGTCTCATGAATTTTTCATCGTTCATAATTTTTTGTTCTCCGAATAATTACAAAATATAATTTATTATATCATTAACACATCTGCTTAGCAACAAATCTTTGGTCTGGATATTGAAAAAGGTTTGTGATATTGTGTGTGCGAAAGGAGTGATAAAATGCAAAAACAACTGCTGACAAACGGCAACGCATTCAAACGAACAGACGGCAGATGGGGTGGCGTAGTTTGGTACAAGGATGAGAAAGGTGAGCGAAAACGCAAGAGCTTTTCCGGCACGACCAAAGCCGAAGTCAACAAAAAAATGACGGACTACATAACCAAGTTTGAAGAAGAAATCATCGACGCCATTGAGGGTAACAAGACTGTAAAAGACAGCCTGCTTAATTACCTGCAAGTGTTTAAGTACCCAAATGTTGAGCGAGTAACATACGACCGCAACGAGCAGATTTACAAAAATCAAATCGTCCCTTACATGGGTAAACTCATTGTTTCTAACATAACAGGTGCTGACATTAAGCGATTGATTAGCACGCTGACCGACAAGGGATATTCATTCTCAACAGTCAAGCAAACATACAATCTGCTCAACGAATACTTTGATTATCTTATGCGTGAAGAGTTCATAAAAAAGAATCCGATGAACGCTGTGCCGACGATAAAAAAGTCAAATTATCTTGCAAAGCAAAACAAAGAAGTGCTTCCCGTATGCGAAACGATAACCGTATTCACTGATGAGGAAATTGAAAAATTCAAAGCGGAAGCATACAAGAAGTACCCTTCAGGCAAGCCGAAACACAATCAAGCATCAGCATATATTCTTATGCTGAACACGGGACTGAGAACTGCTGAAGCGTTAGGTTTAATCAACAGCGACATAGACCTTGAAAAGAAAGTGATGCACATTCAAAGAGGTGTTAAAGAAGTGCAAAAGCGTGACGGCACAGAGCGAAAAAGCGGACGAGAAATCGTAGTTGGCAAACTGAAAACCGCTTCAAGCAAGCGTATCGTACCCTTAAACGAAACGGCAATACAAGCAATTACTGAGTTACGCAACGAGCGATATTTCGGTGAGGATGCACCGTTGATACCAGATGCAGACGGCAACTTTACAAGACCATTGAACTTGCGAAAGCGGTTTTATTCCATACTCGATGCGGCAGGAATTAAGAAAAAGGGGTTGCACAGCTTACGACACACCTTCGCAACAAAACTTGTAACAGGAGTACGAGCTGAGGACGGAACTGTAAAAGCGTTAACACCGAGGCAGGTGGCAGACCTACTCGGACACACAACTTCGGAGATAACCGAAATGTATTATGTAAAACGAAACACGGATATGCTAATGGGTATTACGAATGAGTTTGAATTGTGATTGATGCTTTTTTGATGATGTACCAAACGGATTGCGTGGACTGTGTGGCACAAAGTGAACAAAAAACGATGCAACAATGAAAAATCGGCGTACGGAAAAGACCGTGCGCCGTAGTTTTATCTATATGGAAAAAGCAAGTAAAATCGCCGTAAAGTAAAAGCAATGATTATCCCCACAAGATTGCTTATGGTATACAAACGGACTTGAAGTTGCTTCGCAACCCCTCTTGCGGTGCCCAAAATATGGCGGTGTTACGCCATATTTTGACCGCTGCGCCATCCTCACCTCGCTGCATCTGCCACCGGCAGCGCTCGGCGACGAAGCCCGGCACGCGCGTGCCTCGGACAAGTTTTGTCTAACAAAAAAGAAACAGTCACCAAAATGGTGACTGTTTCTTTTTGGCAGGGGCAGAAGGACTTGAACCCTCGGCACGCGGTTTTGGAGACCGCTGCTCTACCAACTGAGCTATACCCCTATGTATTGACCTCTAATAATATAACAGATTATTATGAAAAAAGCAAGTGTTTTTTTATTTTTATTTATCATAAAAATAAAAAGCCGCCTAAGCGACTTTTTTGGTGGGCCAACAGGGACTCGAACCCCGGACCGACCTGTTATGAGCCGGTGGCTCTAACCAACTGAGCTATTGG
>SAMEA104315426__coassemble_460_pt1 | contig 24283 bp, 19 predicted proteins | sample SAMEA104315426__metabat2_low_PE_040 | metagenome-assembled genome bin SAMEA104315426 (sample SAMEA104315426) | gut metagenome | biome: Monkey gut; feature: monkey-associated habitat; material: faeces | place: China | collected 2013 | reverse complement strand
GCCCCCTTTTGTCTGCGTTGCAGACATTTCCCCCGATTAACGGGGGAATCACCTTACAAGTAAGAGGAGCCTTGGTAGGTTTATATGATTTTTATTTGGAGCCTTGATAGGTTTATTATATATTTGAAAAGCTGTATTTTTTGCTGTAATCCTTGAACAATTTGCCATAGTCGCTTGATGAGTCTTCAGCGATACGCTGTGTTTCGTGGATTGAAAGATTGTGCATTGATGCGTCAATCAAACAGCCTGCAATATTTGAACAATGGTCGGACACACGCTCCAAATCCGTGAGCAAATCTGACCAAACAAAACCTGCCTCGATTGTGCACAAACCTTGTTGCATACGGCGAATGTGATGAGTACGCATTTTTTCCTTGATTATATCAATAACCTGTTCAAGAGGCTGAACCCTCTTTGCAATCTCGGTATCGGTGTCTTTCAATGCCTTAAATGTTATATCAAGAATCTCCTTTGTTGCACCTGTGAGAATGTCAAGTTCCTTGATAGCGTCTTCAGTAAGAGTGTAGCCTTTTTGACGAAGTTCCTCGGTGGAATTGAGAACATTAACCGCATGGTCAGAAATTCGTTCAAGGTCCCCTATCATTTTGAGAAGCGCAGCAGCCTGCTCGCTTTCCTCATCGCCCATTTTTTGAGAACTCAAATTAACAAGATAAGTGCCGATTTCGTCTTCGTATCTGTCACACTTTGCCTCGTCTTTTCTTATGCGTTCGGCGTCTGCCTCGGTATAATTAGTAATACAAGTTATGCTTTTTTCAATTGCACGCTCGGAGCAATTTGCCATTTTTGTTGCAACGCTGTAACACTGCTGGAGAGCAAGAGTAGGTGTTGCAAGAAGTCGTGAATCAAGAATTTCAACTTCTTCGGGTTCTTCATCATCTTTGATGAATTTAAGTGCAAGTTTTTCGAGAAGTTTTGCGTTTGGCATAAGAATTGCAACACACAAAACATTGAATACTGTATGAACCACGGCAATGCTGAAAGCGGTTGCAGGGGTGTCGAGAACCGCAGGTTCAAAGCCATACTTCCAAATTGAGAACAGCACAAGCATAAATATTGAACCGATAACATTAAACATAAGGTGAACAAAAGCGGTACGCTTTGCGTTTTTATTTGCACCGACTGATGAGATAAGAGCAGTTACGCAAGTGCCGATGTTTTGACCCATAATGATTGGAATTGCCGCACCGAGAGAAACCTGACCGGTAACCGCAAGAGCCTGCAAAATGCCGACCGAGGCAGAACTTGACTGAATAATGCCTGTAAGAACCGCACCGACCAAAACGCCCAAAAACGGATTTTTGAACATAACGAACATTTGCCGGAATTCAGGAACTTCAGAAAGACCGCTGACCGAACCCGACATTGCTTCCATACCGAACATAAGGGTTGCAAAACCGAGGAGGACAATACCGCTGTCCTTCTTTTCGCTCTTTTTGGAAAACATATAAAGAATTATGCCCACAAGTGCAAGAACAGGAGTGAATGATGACGGCTTCAAAAGGCTCACCCACACATTTTCACTGCTGATGCCCGACAACGACAAAATCCAGCTTGTAACAGTCGTGCCGACATTTGCACCCATAATTACATTGATTGCCTGGCGGAGATTCATAAGTCCTGAATTAACAAAACCTACTACCATAACAGTGGTTGCCGACGAACTTTGTATAACAGCCGTAACGGCGCAACCGGTAAGAAATCCGGCGAATTTGTTGGTTGTCATTTTTGCAAGAATGCCACGAAGTTTATTACCGGCTCTGCGTTCAAGAGCCTCGCCCATAGTATTCATACCGAACAGGAACAGACAAAGTCCGCCTATGAGCTTTAACGCATCAAATACAGTCATAATTCTTCCTCATACTTTTAAATTATTATTTTACGCTTCGAGAATATCAAATTTACATCAAATCTATTATCAAGGTTATGTAAAATCAATGTAAAGTGTAAAATTTTGCACAATCAAAAAACAGAAAAGTTCCCCTTGATTACACACCAAGAGGAACCGTTATATTATATTATTTAGGAAATGTTAGAATTATTGTTGTTCCTTTGCCGAGGGTGCTGCGAAGCTCGATTTCGGCATTGTGGAGTTTGGCAGCGTGCTTAACGATTGACAAGCCGAGACCTGTTCCGCCAACCTCTTTTGAACGGCTTTTATCCACACGATAAAACCTCTCAAATATTCTTGACTGTTGGTCAAGAGGAATACCGATACCCGTATCGCTGACGGAGAGTTTTACGCAGTCGATAAAGTTTTTAACTTCAACCTCTACCCTGCCGCCTCGGATATTATACTTAATTGCATTGTCGCAAAGATTAAATACAATGCTTGTAAGAAGTTGAGATTTGCCTGTAATAATTGACGGCTCGCCCTTTACCGCAAGGGCAACACCTGCTTTTTCGGCAACCGGAGTAAGATTTGTTGCAGTCATTTTTGCAATATCAAAAAGGTCAACCTTTTCCGAAATAATATCCGGACTTTCTTCGTCAAGGTGGGACAACTTGATAATATCCTCAACAAGAGTGATAAGTCGCTTTGCTTCTTTGTAAATCTTCTGCGAAAACTGCGGAACATCTTTTTCGGCAACCATACCGTTTGAAAGAAGTTCGGCACTGCCTGCGATTGTTTGAAGCGGAGTACGAAGTTCGTGCGAAACATTTGCCGTAAACTCTCTGCGAACCTCCTCTGCCTTTTCCATTTCGGTAAAATCAAAGATAATCAGAGCAACGCCTGTTACCTTGTCGCCCGACATAATCGGAGTTGCGCTGAAATGATAGCTTACTTCTTCAATATCAAGAATAATCTCACTGTGCTTGCCGTTTTCGGCTTTGCGAAGAAGCTCCTGAATTTCAACCCCGCTGCTGAAAAGAAGTAAATCTTTGCCTACGCAATAACTGCTTATGCCGAGAAGTCTTGAAGCGGTTTTGTTTATACTGATAATCACGCCGTCAGAATTGAGGAGAATTATTCCCTCGGACATATTTTCTGTTGCCGCCTCAAATTCATTGCGTTTCTTTTCCAGCTCAACCTGTTGATTTTTAATTTGCTTTTTCTGAATTTTAACTTTTTCGAGAAGCGGTGAAAGTTCTTCATAAACCTTTGCGTTGTTTGGATTGTCTAAATCGATTTGATTAAGAGGTTCAACGATTTTCTTTGAAAGTCGTGAAGCAAAGAAAAGAGACACCAAAACAGCAATAAGAAACACAATAATAATCGGCTGAGCCATTGAAAGAACGAGCGCCCACCACGAAAGTTCATTGACAGACATACGCATTACACTGCCGTCAGTTAATCTGACTGCCGAATAATACTGATGCTGAGTAAGCGTTTTGGAATATCTGTCTGCTGTTCCTTTGCCCGTCAGCATCGCCTGTTTTACTTCTTCACGCTCAAGGTGATTTTCCATCTCGTCGCTGTTTGCCTCGTTATCGTAAAGAACCTTGCCGTCCTTTGCAATCCAAGTCATACGAAAGGTTTTGTCCTGAATTTTATCAAGATATTCCTTGCCGTCAATTTCAACCGCACTTGCAACATATTCTGCCTGCGTGTCAAGGCGTTGCCTTTGAATATCGGAATAATAATTATAAAGCACGCCCAAAACTATGGCAAGCACAGCAAGAGTGATACAAACCGCAACGGAACAAATAGAGCGAAAAATCTTTTTTGTCATTTTTCTTCCTCCATTCTGTAACCCACTCCACGGACGGTTTTGATATAATCGCCGGCAGAGCCGAGTTTTGTACGAAGAGTACCGATATGTACATCAACCGTTCTTGTTTCGCCGACATATTCCGTACCCCATACACTGCTGAGAAGCTGATCACGGGTGAACGCTCTGCCGATGTTTTCCATAAACAATTTGAGCAAATCGTACTCTTTAAGTGTTAGATAAACTTCGTTTTTGTTGACATAAACAATATGACGGGAAGTATTGATTTCCAATTCATTAAGCTTTAAATTCTGCTTTATTTCTTCCTTTGAAGTACGGCGAAGCACGGCTCTTACTCTTGACACCATTTCCATCATACCAAAAGGCTTTGTAAGGTAGTCGTCTGCGCCCAAATCAAGTGCAACAACTTTATCGTACTCGGTTTCTTTAGCCGTTTCCATAATAACGGGAATCTCTGCCGTTTTTTTGTCTGAACGGATTTTTTTGAGAATACTTATGCCGTCCTCATTAGGAAGCATAACATCAAGCAAAATAAGAGTCGGAATTTCCTGCTTAACAGCCGTCCAAAACTCCGAAGAATCGGCAAAGCCCTTTGCCTCATATCCGGATGCCGTGAGCGTGTAAACAATCAAATCTCTGATTCCGTTGTCATCTTCTATACAGTAAATCATAATTTATCTCCTATCTTGCTTTCATTTTATAAAATAAAAGTAAAATCAAAAACACAAGGTTTGTAAAATTCAGGTAAAATTGCAATTTTTTCTTTACAATTCGATTATACAGCATAAACCTGCCATATACAACAAAAACTCCCCGAATTCACAAATCAAGGAGTTTTACATAAATTGTAAAGTTTTTATCATCAAATACTGTAAACTCTGTTAGGCTTTCTGTCAGGTGTTTTTGATACTTCGCAGTCAGGATAACCGACTATGCAATGACCGACGCCGACATATTCCTCCGTGATACCGAGTTTTTCAAGGAGTTGTTTGCCTTGCTCGGTTTCAAATTCTTCCTTGGCACGATGAATCCAGCAACTGCCAAGGCCCAAAGCGTGAGCCTCAAGCATCATATTGCCCATTACAAGACTGCCATCATAAACACAGGTTGAGCTGTCCTTTTTATCAAGAACAACAAGAACGGCAGGAGCGTTATAAAACGGGTCAAAATCAGGCTTCCAGCCACCGATTTGGCAATTAAGAGCAGACAGTTCATCACGAACTTTTTTGTCTGTCACTTTGATAATAATTGAATTTTGATTACCTCTACCGTTTGCGGCATAAAGACCGGCTTCAACAATTTTGTCAAGAAGTTCATCAGCCACAGGAACGGACTTGTATTTCTTAATACTTCTTCTTGATTTCATAACATCTAACATATCGGACATAATCATACCTCCAAAAATTTATATTCAAAGGGCAGGCAGTTACCCACCTGCCCCGTTCATTCAGAACATCTGCTCAGGAAGAACAAGCTTTTGTTTAAATTCAAAAGTTTTGTCAAATTCTTCCGCTTCTTGCTCGTCAATCATATACAGCCCAGGCGGAGTATATTCACCTGTAATACCGTCAAGATAGCCGACTTCTAATTCTTTGCACAGAAAGAACGATGAATCCGCACCATCGGGCAAGCCGTGATACCTTATGCCAAAATCCCGTGCGTAGGTAAAATCGCTTTTACCGTAAAAATTGATATTTCCCTCAAAGCAAAGGGCCTTACAACCGTATTCCTTTGCCTTTTGCAACGAATAATCAAGCAAAATTTTGCCATAGCCCTTGCGTTTATATTTGGGAGCAATGCAAATCGGACCCATTGCCATAATCGGCAGCTTTGAACCGTCATCGCAGTCAATATACGCTTTGACAAACACATTTTGACCGATAAGTTCCCCGTCCTTTTCCATAACAAAATCAAGTTCCGGGACGAAATCCTTATCATTTCTCATTTGATGAAGCACAAAATGTTCAAGACAACCGAGACGGTAAACATTCCAAAACGCCTCTCTGACAAGATTTTCGGTTTTTCTGTAATCGCTTTTTTGTTCCAAACGAATAATAAAGTCATTTTTATTCATAATTTTCCTCCTGAAATGTTGACTTCACAAGGGAGGTTTGTGAGATTGAATTTTTTGGCAAACCTCCCGGTCAGCCTACAATCTCCAAGGTGTTGTTTTTCTTCAAACAGCAATCTCCTTAAAATAAAATATATCATTAACCCAATGGGATTAATATCAAACTTCGTGATAATAGTGGCAGATATTTTGAAATCCACTTTCTATAATGTAATGTAGCAAAACATCTGTATTTTAATATATTTTATCATATATATAAAAACTATTCAAGGATCTTATTAAGAAAGCAAATAGCAAAGAAGCCTATGACGAGATTACTAATGAAATATTCAGGCTTCGAGAACTCCGCCAGAAAAAAACGTTGACACTGCTGCAAGAGATGAGCGGATAAAGCGGATCAATGATCTACAGGATTACATCGCACAGCAAACCGCCCTCCTTACCGAGTTTGATGAGTCGCTGGTACGACGCTGGATCAAGCAGATAACCATCTGGGATGACCACATCACCGTAGAAATAAAATCCGGTGTCAACATCAATGTTGATGCATAACTCCATAGACGCACGAAGGCTCCTCATAACTGGATAATCTCCGGTGATAGGGAGCCTTATTTATTTCTTTTCAAGTAGTTGCCAACCTTTCTCAAAATGCACTGAATTCAGAAATGTATTACCCGTTCCAAGTATTAGGTATGGAATTCCATCTCTAATTACAACGGCTCCATTCTTCTCTTCTTCAGTCAATTGAATATCTATTGCTTTTCTAACCTTAACATCGCAGGCATATGTCTTAGTTACATCAATTCGACCTTCGGTTTCATATACACGAAGGATATTCTCTGCATCATTTACTACAATAGAGTAATCACAATCGTATAAAAGCATGATTGCTGTAATGTGATATTTTTTTCCATCCTTTGTTTCACCAACAATATCATCATTGCAGCCAATCGTAATTTGATAACAACCTGTAGAAAAATCCTTAAAAATATTAACTGCTATGTGATGTTCCATCATTTTTGAATCAACATCAAACGCTTGTCCTTTAGCCGTATTATATGCTTTTTTCAAAAACTCCAAATTGGATATTCTGCAGTCAGTATGATTATTATTCAAATGGTCTACTACAAAGCCGTTTTGTGTCATAGTATCCAAGACATCCTGTCCATACCACTTTGCAACTATATAGCGATGCAATAATCCAAGTGTCTTATTTGATAAATAACCTTTGTCATCCGTTTTGCTGTTTGCTTTTGTTAATGTCCAAGTCTTCGATGTTAATTCCTCATAGTAGTCTTCTCTGTAGGTTGTGAGGCCAATCAGAGGCCATCCCTTTTTGCTTATATGAATCACATCATTTATTATTTCAAATTTATTTTTACTGGTTCTAGGCATCTCAATACTCTCCTTAATTAAAAATATCGACCTATCTTACTTAATTTCAGTCAATCCAACTGGCTCTTTATCATACAGTCCTGCAGATGTCTTGAATTTTCCTTTCAACACTCTTTCGAACAATTCTGATATATTATCTCGCTCTGGATTTATCTGAAGTATTATTTCTCGGCTAATATTTAACTTCACTACATTTATATCTCGATTATTTCCGTATGCCCTATCGTAATAACGTATAAAGCCTGTAAGATTAATAAATTCAATGTTTTTTGACTCATCTGAACAAATAATCCTTGCTGCTGAGCGCAATAAGAGAGTTTGGAGTAAATGCATTCTTACTCTTTTTGCGTGGGTTTTATCTAATTCTTTGGCTATAACCTCTTCACTTTCTTCATCGTATACAAATCTATCTACCACACAAATCTCATCCGAATTTGGTATTCTGTATCTATATGAAAGGGTTTTTGTTTTTTCATCATACTTAGAAATCACACTGGCTGAGTCATATCTTTCCTTCCTATATAAAATATCAAGCGTAAAATCATCGTTAACTAAAACTGCATTAAAGAAGTTGATAATTTGCTTTTTATCACCTTTAGCATACATGGATTTCATTTCATCCACTGACTCATGATTCTTTCTCTGTTGTTCCTCAAATTGAGCACGCATTCTGTTAACTCTTTTTTGATAATACTGCTCATATTCTTGCTGCAACACCTTCGCTTCTTTGCGTTTCTCTTCTAATTCTCTTTTTGCCTTATCGGAGAAGATTGATTTACATTTCAACCAGAATGTTACCTTTGAATCCTTCTCAGCATCACGTTTGCTCGTATCTCTTGGTTCTTTAAACTTACTCCAATCTTTAAGACTCTCGTAGTACTCCTCTGCATTAAGAATACAAAGTTCATCGACATGGAGCCTTCTATAATAATTTCTCTGTATTCTTAATTTTTCATTTTGTTCCAATACAATTTCATCGTGATTTCTGTCATCCATGTCCTGACACCTCCTGTCATCTATTCCACTGCCAAGTCTGCCTCTTAGTATCGAGTGGCTTAAACTGCGGTCGGCTCTGGCAACAATCCCGGTGCCACAACCTCTGACATCTAATCCACAACCTAAACCCTACCGCTATTCTCCGGTTACTCAATTTCTCTCCAGTCAGACCGAAAAGTAGATATGTTTCCATACAAGAAAATCGAGCTTTCCGCAAGGCTTCTTACGATGATACCAACCTTACAAAAAGTCCGGAAATACGCCACTTATCAGCCTTTATTTATCTTTCCTTGACAACAAACATACTGCTTCCACATGCGGAGTGCGGGGAAACATATCGACCGGGGTGACTTCGAGGGTTTGGTAGCCTTTTGTTTGGAGCACTTCCAAATCTCTGGCGAGGGTAGCGCTGTCGCACGAAACATAAACTATTCTCTTTGGGTTCATTTTTTCGACAACATCAAACAGCTCTTTTTGACAGCCCTTGCGAGGTGGGTCAAGGATAACGACATCGGGAGTTATCCCTCTTTTTTCAAGTTCCTTTGCACCGTCATAGGCATCACCGCAGAAGAATTCTGCATTTGTTATTCCGTTTTGACGGGCGTTAATTTTTGCATTTTCAATAGCCTGCGGGATAATCTCAATACCGAAAATCTGCTTTGCGTTATCTGCCATTGAAAGACCGATTGTACCGACACCGCAGTAGAGGTCAACAACGGTTTCGTTGCCTGTCAAACCTGCGTATTCGGCGGCTTTGGTGTACAATTTTTCGCATTGGTCGTGGTTGATTTGATAAAATGATTCCGGCGAAATCACAAACTTTTTACCAAGCAAAACATCAGTAACAGTCGGTTCGCCGTAAATCAACTTTGTTTCGTTGCCGAGAATTACATTTGTATTTTCTCGATTAATATTTAAGCAAATTGACTTTACGCCGTCATACTGCTTAAGCGAAGCAACAAGGTCGGTTTCGTTCGGCACACTTTTGCCGTTGATGACAAGGCAGACCATTGTTTCTGCCGTCATCGGTGCTCTGCGAATATAAATATGGCGGAGCAGTCCCCTGCCTGTTTGTTCATCATAAGATGTAACATTATTTGCACGCACCCATTTTGCGATTATGTCGAGAATATCTTTGAAACTGTTATGCTGAAGTCGGCAATCTGCACACGGAATAATCCTATGGCTTTTGTAAGCATAAAAGCCTGCCTGAAGTTCACCGTTTGTGATGCAAACAGGATATTGTGCCTTATTGCGATAATTATCAACCGTATCGGCACCGATAATCGGCTTAATCGGAGCGTCAATATGACCTATTCTTTTAACGGCATCTGCTACTCTGCCCTGCTTATATTGAAGTTCGGCATCATAGGTCATATTCCTAAACGAACAGCCTCCGCACTTGTCGGACACGGGACAATCAGACTCAATTCTGCATGGTGACGGATTGATAATTTCTTTTACAATACCGATTGCATAGTTCTTTTTGGCTTTGATAATATGAGCGACAATTTCATCACCCGTTACTGCACCACGAACAAAAACCGCCATACCGTCATAGTGACCGACTGACGAGCCTTCGTTTGTCATATCTTCAATTTTTAATGTTATATCATCGTTTTTCTTAATACTCATAAATTAAGTTAAGGGCAGTATATAACCACCCTTATGCCTTCTATATATTTTTAATAATTTCTTCCATCTTGTCCATCTTGCTGTCCATATCGGCAACAAGTTTGAACTGATTGCGTGCACGGTCAAGGTTATGTTCAGGATATTCTGTTCTGAAATAAACATCGCCGTTGATGTAGTCGGTCAAGAAACGCATACCGCATTCAAGAGTCATAAGCTTTGAAGCAAATGCAAGGTTGTCAATTTCTGCTTGATTGAAATACTCGCCTGCTTCGCCCAAAAAGCCCTCTGCATAAGCCTTGAAGTAATCCAAATCCATTTCTACCTTATCAAGATCGGTTTCGTCCTCGGCAGCTGTTGATGCACCAAAACGGATTGAATCGCCAAAATCATAAAGTGCAAGACCCGGCATAACGGTGTCAAGGTCGATAACGCAAACACACTTGTTTGTATCCTTATCAAACATAACATTATTGAGCTTTGTATCGTTGTGAGTTACACGGAGCGGAAGTTCGCCCTTCTCGGTCATTGCAGTAAGTTTGCCCATTTCATCGGCATACTTATTTACAAAATCAACTTCTGCCTTGCAAGTATCAAGTCTGCCCGAAGCATTCTTTTCAAGAGCAGGAACAAACTCGTTATTGTATCTCCACAAAGTATCATGGAAGTGCGGAATTGTTTCTGTAAGTTTTTCAGCATTAAAATCGGACAAAAGTCTTTGGAACTTGCCGAAAGCCTCACCGCTTGACTTGAACATATCTGCATTTTCGGCTGTATTAAAGCTGACAGAATCACGAACAAAAATATATGCTCTGAAATATGTTTTGTTTTCAGAATCATAATAATACTCGTTGCCGTCTTTTGTGCGAATATAATGCAAAGTTTCTCTGTCCGGGTCGCCGCCGTTTTCCTTGATAACGGAACGAAGATAAGAAGTAACGGCAAACACATTTTTCATAAGTTGGTCAATATTTTTAAATACATTGGCGTTAAGCTGTTGGAGAATATACTTTTGCTCTGCTCCGTTGTTATCAAATGTTACAAGATAGGTTTTGTTAATATGACCTGAGCCGTATTCTGCAACATCAACAAAATTCCCCTCAAATTCAAAATTATCAATTACAGTTTTAATATCTGTCATTATAAAACATCCTCCATAATGTATTTCTCTTTCCATGTACTGCGTGGAGCAGAACAATTAAAATCAAGCAACTTTAAGCCTTTTACATGCCTCGCCCATATTCCGTAAGCCGGGAGATTTCTAAATCGCCACGATTCGGGATAAACATCGGCATATTCGGGAATAAACGCACGCCTGTCATAAATCTCTTTGTAAGGGGCGTAATATATTTCAAAATTTTTGAGTGTAACATCGGACACATATCGGGTACTGCCGTGCTGTCTGTAACCTGCAACAATAACCGGAATTTCGGCATTGGTTGCGGTAATGTCCGCGATATTTATATTAAACACCTCGCCCTTTTTATCAAACATATCCTTTGGTGCGGACGAAGCCTTTTTCTTTTTCTTGCCGAATTCTACGGCATTTGCACTGACGGCATCAACCTCAGCAGCCCTGTTGCGGTTGCAAAGTCTGATAAACACAGGACAAGTCACCCTATCCATAATTATATTTTGGACGGTGATATTATGTACTCGTGAGCCGTCGGCACTTTCTATCGCAATACCGCTGACCGTTCCCGGATACAAATCCATCATCATAAATTTGCAATTTCTGACCGTCACATTTGAAATGTCATATGTCGTTTCCGTGCCGATTTTAAACGAATTGGCACGGGAGATAACCTCGCAATCGGTAACGGAAATATTACTCATCGTTCCCGTATTGCCGAGCCATACTGCATTTTTGATACATATTCCGTCATCGGCGGTAGACACAAAACAATGATTAATCGATATATTGCTTGTACCTGCAATATCAAAACCGTCGGCATTTGCAACATTTCGATTATTATTAATTATAAAATTGTTAATTTTAACATTGTTACAGTTTTCTATTCTGAAAGACCAGTGAGCCGAATTTTCAATAATAAAATTATCGGCAACAAAATCGGTACAGTTTTTTATATAAATCGCACCGCCATACTTACTTTCATGAGCAAAGCGGAGCTGAGCACGGTAAGTTCTACGCATTTCGATAACATCTATACATTCGGCATGCTCGGTAACATTTTTGTCTAAAAGCGGTTTTCTGCCAAAGTATTCGCCGTTACCCTTTACCTTGCCGCCGCCTGTCAACGCAACATTATGTACGCTGTCGGCATGAATAATGCCTTTGTGGTTGTATCCCACGCCTGTTTTATTTGACGAAAGTGCAGAATTTTTTTCAATAAACAAAGTAACATCGGATTTGAGAAAAACGGTTGTGGTGACATATTCACCGCCGGCAATCAAAACAGTACCGCCCGTTTTTGCCGCATCATCAACAGCCATTTGAATATAAACCGCATTATCTTCAAACTTTACATTTGCACCGTAATCACGAATGTCAAACACATTATCCTTTGGCAAATCCTGATTATAAACATATTTGTCCTCAGGATAATATGACGAATAATCGTACTCATAAATAGCAGAAAAGACATCGCCCTTTGTAATACGCAAATCCTTGCCGAACAAAAGAGTATTCAGTTTGTCTGTTACTTTTCTTCTGTCTTTAATCATACTAAATCTGTCTTATCAAATTTTTATCGATTCTTGCCGCCCAAGCAATATTGTATGAATGGTCGCCCACTCTTTCAAGGTCTTGCAGAGCCTTTGTAAATATAACACCCGAAGCTGTGTGACATTTTTTATCACGAAGTCGCTGAACATGATTATCCTGTGCCTGAAGTGTAAGATAATCGATTGTATCCTCCAAATAATGAAGCTGATGCTCCTCCGTATCCGTAAGGTGCTTATTTGTAAATGCACCGAGAGCACGGTCGAGGAGTTCAAGGTCAACCTCATAAATTTCTTTGAATTCGTTAATTCCGGCATCGGTAAATCCGAGATTTTCTTCCTTAGCCATAGAAATTCTATGCATAATATTTTCTGCATGGTCGCCAATTCTTTCAAGATCGGTAATTACATGGAAAAGTTTACCGATATATTCCGACACATCACCGGTAATTTCTTTTGAAGTAACGGTAATCATAAAATCCGAAATATTATGGTTGAGCCAGTTAATAAGCTCTTCGTTTTCGGCAAGTTCACGCTTTTTACTGTCATCCATAACAAGGAAGCCCTCGCAGGCGATAACGAAATTATGCCTTACAAGTCTTGCCATACGCTCAACCTCACTGCCGATTTGAAGTGCGGTTGAAACAGGGTTGTTGCTGATTTTCTTATCGATAAACTCAAAGCGAAGCTTGGTATCATGCTCTTTAGGTTTGATAATAATCTCGCTGAGCTTAACAATCCATTTGATAAACGGCAGTAATACAAAGGCGGTAACCACCTTGAATATAATATGTGCAATGGCAACCTGCACGGAACCGTTATCCGAAAGGCTTGTAATCCACTCGGTATATTGCGGGAATATGAGTGCAATCGGGGTAAACAGAAGCATACCCACAAAATCGAAAATAAAGTAAATAACTGCGGCACGCTTTGCGTTTGTTTTTGCACCGATAGCGGAAAGGAAAAGCGGCATTGCAGAGCCAACATTGATACCGATAATAAGATAAATTGCAAACTTCATCGGCATAAGGCTGGCACTTGTCATTGCAAGAGCCTGCAAAACACCGATTGACGCACTTGAACTTTGAAGCACGGAACACATAATAAAGCCAATCAAAAGGCCGAGAAACGGATTATTGGCTTTTGTGATAAACGCCTGAAACGCCGCACTTGTTTTAAGCACACCCATAGCTTCGGGACCACTCATATACTTCAGTCCGAAGAACAAAACGCCGAAGCCGAGAATAATTTGACCCACGAACTTTTGAGTTTGCTTTTTGCTGAACAACGCCATTACCGTGCCGATAAAAATACAAAACGGTGCAATGGCGGAAACATCAATAGCAATAAGAACAGCAGTAATTGTGGTACCGATATTTGCACCGATAATAACTCCTGTTGCCTGAGCCAAATCCATAATGCCGGCATTTAAAAAGCCCATAAGCATAACGGTTGTGGCTGATGATGACTGAATAACAGCCGTTACCAAAACACCGAGTAAAAATCCCTTAAATCTATTTCGGGTAAGTTTTTCAAGCAGATTTTTCATCTTTTTACCCGCTACCTGATTAAGGCCGTCTGACATATATTTCATACCGAACAAAAACAGTCCGAGACCGCCGAGCAGGCTGATGATATTAGAAATACCCATATTTTTTCCTCTTACTTATGCATCAAAAATTTATGTCTACTATATAATATACACATAAATTATCTTATAATATATAATAAATGTCAAGAAAATTTTACATATATTTTACCAAAGCTACATAATATGGCAAAAAAATGGCCTGCCCGACGGGATTCGAACCCGTAATCTTCCGAGTCGGAGTCGGAGGCATTATCCGGTTGTGCTACGGACAGGAATACACACTTATACTATTATAATAAATACACAAATTTTGTCAAATAAATTGATAAAAACCACATTTAGTTTTTAATACGCCTATAATAAAATGATGGCGAATCACTCCGTCAGATTCCACATTGCACAAAAAAATCTCGCTTTTATCTTTTATTCGGTTTTCTGATTGCAAAGGCGGTGGCGTAGGTTGCCGTTGCACCGTAGGAATCGAGAACGGCGGCACATTCGGACAGGGTTGCACCGGTTGTTTTTACATCGTCAACTATCAAATATGTTTTGCCGACAGGATTGATATTTTCGTTTACATCAAATGCACCGAACACATTTGCACGCCTTTGCCGTGCGGACTGATTGCGTTGCGGCGGATTTTCATACGCCTTATAAAAAGTGTCTTCAAGCGGAACATTGAGAGTTTTTGACAGCTTTTCGGCAATGAATTTTGACTGATTATATCCCCTCGCCCGCTCTCTGCTTTTTGACAGAGGGACATAGGTTATCGCATCAAAATTAATGTGATTATACTGCTTTTTAATCGTTTTTGCCATTTCGTCAGCCATACCGATTGCATTTTCACAAAAGCCCTGAAACTTCAGGCGGTGCATAGCTTTTACAATATTGCCTTCATAATAAAACGGAGCACATATTTGCTCATATTCGGGCTTATGATGAGAACTTTTGCAAGCGCACTCATCCTTTGACATACCGCACGAAGTACAAATTTCACCGTTAATTTTTTCGGCTTTAAGGCATTCATCACATCTGCTTTGAGTGAGAGGCACAACATCGCCGCACAAATCACAACGACGGGTAAAAACACACCACGAAAGTGCTTTAAGCAAATCCTTAATCATGGCTACACCGTAAGATAAGGTGCAAGTTTTGCATAAGTTGCGTCACCTATACCGCTGATTTCCTTAATCTGTTCAACACTTGTGTAACCGCCAAGATAGTCACGGTACTCAATAATCGCACTTGCCCTGCTTTCACCCAAACCGTCGATTGAAACAAGTTCTTCAACGGTTGCCGTGTTTAAATTTATCGGATAGCTTACAGCCGTGGCACTGTTATCCGAGCTTTTTGAAACGGCAGTTGGTGATTTTGCACTGTTTGTTGCCGCTTCGGTTGAAGATGAAATTTGAATTACCGTTGTTTCCGACTCTTTATAAACTCCGGGAGTTGAAAGCGACACATAAATTAAAATACCCGACATTACCAAAAGTGCAATGCCTATCATAAACATTGTTTGCGTTTTTGTGTTCATCTGCTTTTCTTTTTTCTACCGTAATTATTTTGCTTTTTGGGAGCAAAATTTTGCCTGTTCTTATTATTTCTGTTATTATTTTTGCCGTTGTTTCTGCCTGTACCCTGCTTTTGATGAGCGGGATTTTGCGGACGGACAAGGCATTTTGGGTCTGTACCGATTAAATCAAAACGCTTTGCTTTTTTAAGTGCTTCCTCAACAAGAGCAAAGTTCTTTGGGTTATAATACTGCAAAAGCGCCCTTTGAAGTGCCTTATCGTGCGGATTTTTAGCCGAATAAACTTCTTCCATGGTATAAGGGTCAAGACCCGTATAAAACATGGTTGTGGATATTGTGCCGGGTGTAGGATAGAAATCCTGAACCTGCTCCGGGCGAATATGATTTTTCTTTAAAAACAAAGCCAAATCAATAGCGTCATTAAGGGTTGAACCCGGGTGGCTCGACATAAGATAAGGCACCAAATACTGCTCCTTATCAATCTCGCCCGTATACTGAAAATAACGCTTTGAAAATTCAATATAAGCCTCAATATGCGGCTTGCCCATTTTATCAAGAACAGCGGCAGAGCAATGCTCCGGAGCAACCTTGAGCTGACCAGATACATGGTATTTTACAAGTTCTCTGAAAAAGCTGTCGTCCTTATCCTGCAAAAGATAATCGTATCTAATGCCCGAACGAATAAACACTTTTTTAATGCCCGGAAGTTGACGGACACTGCGGAGAATATCAAGATATTCCTCGTGATTTGCAACGAGGTTTTTGCAAGGCTTTGGAGCAAGACATTTTTTGCCTTTACACAATCCGTGTTCCTCTTGAAGCATACAAGACGGCTGACGGAAATTAGCCGTAGGGCCGCCTATATCGTGAATATATCCTTTAAAATTAGGCATATGAGTGAGTTTTTCAGCCTCAACCATAATACTTTTTTTGCTTCTTGTTGTTATGTATCTGCCCTGATGAAAAGCGATTGAGCAAAAATTGCAAGCACCGAAGCAGCCACGATTGTGAGTGATTGAAAACTCAACTTCTTGAATACCGGGAACACCGCCCTGTGCCTCATACATAGGGTGATATGCACGCATATAAGGCAGAGAATATACCCAATCGAGTTCCTTGGTTGTAAGCGGCGGCATAGGCTGATTTTGAACAATCATTTTTTTGCCGTGCTTTTGCTTAATAATTTTTCCTCTGATATGGTCCTGCTCGTCCTGTTCGATACGAGCCGCCTTGGCATATTCTTTTTTTGACGAGCTGACATTTTCAAATGACGGGCACTCAACGCCGACATAAGGAGTGTCCTTTGTGTCAACTGCATAAACCGTGCCGAGAATATCGTGCATTGTGTCAACGCTTTCGCCGTTATTAAGTCGTTCTGCAATTTCGATTGTTTGATTTTCACCCATACCGAAAATGAGCAAATCGGCTTTGGAATCAAGGAGAATTGACGGACGAACGGCATCATCCCAGTAATCATAGTGTGCAAAACGGCGAAGCGATGCTTCAAGTCCGCCGATAATTACAGGCACATCGGGATAAAGTTTTTTTACAATATTTGAATAGACAATAACCGCTCTGTCAGGTCGCTTGCCCATTTTACCGCCTGCCGTATACGCATCTGTTGAACGAGGTTTTTTTGCAACGGTGTAATGAGCAACCATTGAATCGATATTACCGCTGGAAATAAAATAGCCCAAGCGAGGCTTGCCGAACTGCTCAAAATCCTTTGTACCGTGCCAATCGGGTTGCGACAAAACAGCAACCTTGTAACCTTTTGCCTCGAGCACACGGGTAATTATAGACGCACCGAAAGAAGGATGGTCAACATAAGCGTCACCGGAAATATACACAAAATCCGGCTGTTCCCATCCTCTTTCATACATATCCTTTTGATTTACGGGGAGAAAATTATTCATAACTATCCTCGGATAAATCCTGATTATCTATTACTTCCTCGGAGTCAAACGCCATCTGCTCCGTATTTTCTGCCGTGAATTCAGGTGCCGGACCCTGTGCCTTAATCTGAATCCATTGCTGTTTATTGATTAATATTTTTCTCGGCTTTGCACCCTCGGCAGGACCGATAATGTGCTTGTCCTCCATTTGGTCCATAATCTTTGAACCTCTTGAATAACCTACGCCAAGTTTACGCTGTAAGAAAGAAGTTGAAGCCTTGCCGTTTTCAAGAACGACATCAACAGCATCATCAAACAGCGGGTCAAGATTTTCGCCCGATTCGCCGCCATCTGTAAATTTGGTAGAAGTTTTGTCCTGTGCGGCTTTGCTTTCAATTTCTTTTTGGATTTTTTCGCTGTATTCGCTCTCGCCCTGATTTTTGATAAACTCGCAAAGTTTCTCTACTTCTTCATCGCTTATATAACATCCTTGAACACGGAGAGGCTTGTTTGAACCGATAGGAGAATACAGCATATCACCCATACCTAAAAGTTTTTCGGCACCGCTTGAATCGAGAATAGTACGGGAGTCGATAGCCGATGAAACCGTAAGTGCGATACGAGATGAAATATTAGCCTTAATAAGACCCGTGATGACATCAACAGACGGTCTTTGAGTTGCGATAACGAGGTGCATACCTGCGGCACGAGCCATTTGAGCAAGACGACAAATGCTGTCTTCAACCTCTTTTGGTGCAGCCATCATAAGGTCGGCAAGCTCATCAATGCAAATAACAATCTTCGGCATAGGCTTCATATCCTCATGCTTTTCAACATAACGATTATAGCCTTCAATATCACGCACACCTGTATCGCTGAACTTTTGATAACGCTCAAGCATTTCCGACACTGCCCAGCCAAGTGCACCCGAAGCCTTGCGTGGGTCGGTGACAACCGGAACGAGAAGGTGCGGAATGTTCTCGTATTTTGAAAATTCTACCTTTTTAGGGTCAATCATAAGGAATTTTACTTCTTCCGGATTTGCCCTGTAAAGAATAGAAACAATAATTGAATTCATACAAACAGATTTACCGGAACCTGTTGTGCCTGCAATAAGAAGGTGCGGCATTTTTGCAATATCACAAAATACCGTTTTGCCTGCAATATCCTTGCCAAGTCCTGCCGAAAGAAGCGACTTTTGCCTATTAAAATCGGCGGAATCAATTACTTCACGCATAGAAACGCTGTTTTTAACAGTGTTTGGAATTTCTATTCCGACAGCGGCTTTGCCCGGAATAGGAGCTTCAATACGAACATTAACGGCTGCAAGGTTAAGTGCAATATCATCCGAAAGATTTGTAATCTTGCTGATACGAACACCCGAAGCGGGTTTTAATTCGTATCTTGTAACCGTAGGACCTCTTGAAATATCGGTGATTTCTGCCTGAACACCGAATGAAGCAAGTGTTTCAACCAAAAGTTCGGCATTATTTTTAAGTTCGTCAGACACATCTTTTGCAGATTTATGCTTAACGGTTTTGAGAATATCAACGCTCGGAAGCTTGTATTCCTTAACTTCCTTTTGCATATCTTCCTCTGTAACCACAAATTCGGGAACAGGCTCTGTTTTTTCCTCATTAGGCTTTTCTGCATTTTCCTCGCTTGCGGTTTTAACTATATCGTCAATAGATTTCTTTTTTGGCGTTTCTCTATTCTGCTTATTCTTGCTTGTCGTTTCGTTAATCTCTGCAATAAGCTTTGAATAATCATCGGCAGGTTCTTCTGTTTCCTCAACATCCTGTGCTTTTTGAGCTTTCGTCTTTGACTTTTTCTTTGATTTTTCGTCCTGAACAGGAGGCTCATCGTCAAGCGGAATGTCAATATTATTCATTCTGCGTCTTTCACGGCGTTCCTCAATATAAGGCGTTGCCTTTTCAACAACGGCACGAACAGGTTTTGTTGTGTTTTTGAAAAACTGATTAACCGTTACCTTTGAAAGAAGCATGATAACAACAATTATAAGAAGCAAATCAACAACAACAGCCGGAGCTTTACCTAAGGTCATAAAGAGCCAACCGAGAACAGCACCGAAAAAGCCGCCGTTAAATACATACGGAGCGTCTGCAAATTCACTCTTGCAGGTATCAAGGAACGGAACGCCGCTCTTTGCCCTTACGATATAAATAAATGCGGAAATAAAGAGCACTATCAAAACAATGCAAATAGGTTCTGCAATCATCTTTTTGCTTGATTTTGTTTTTTGCACCAAAAACGAATAAATAAGACTCAAAAGCGGAAAAACAATTGACGCCATCCAGCCGAAAAGACCTATGTAAACATTGTGTACATCATTCCAAAAATTTTCCCCGGGAATAACGGCGACAAAGAAAAACAAAACCGAGAATGCAAAAATAATTATGCTGATAATTCTGTTTTTATTTGCCTGTGCTTCAAGGTCCATAAGCCTTTGCTGTTCTTCAAACTCGGCAAGAGCCTTTTTTGAATGAGTAACAGGCTTTTTAGGGGTCGGCTTCTTATTCTGTTTTTGTTTAGAATTTTTACTGTTAGCCATAATTTACCTACTTTATTTTCTTAATATTAATTCAAAAATGCCGATAATAAGTATTATGATACCGACAGCGACATCATAATAACCAAAACACTTCAAATAACCTTTGCTGACAAAATATTTGAGAAATACGGTGCTGAAAAACGAAGCAACAATTGAAATCACAAGACCGATAATAATCGAAGCAACACCGACATGAGTGACGCTTATGCAAATCTCAACAATACCGCTGACAACAAGCACGGGAACGCTCATAAGCAACGCATAATTGATTGCATGCCTTTTGCTCACGCCGAAAAGAACAAGAACGGCAAGAACAACACCGATAAATGAAAAGCCCGATACAGGAATCAAAAATACGCTAAATGCTCCGATAATGATTGCAGGAAGTTCCGCAACCGGCTTTGGTATGCTTGATTTTGCAAGTTGAACCGATGCAAAAATGAGAAGAACGCCTGTGATTGCAAGGAACAGACCGTCATCAAGGAGTGTTTTGTTGAACTGTGTAGTGCGAAGGACATTATAAAGAAGTCCGTATTTACCACAAGGAATGAGCCACAAAAGCATTGGGCAAAAGCTCACAAGAGTCATATACATATAATGCCTTGCACCGCTTGGTTTACTTCCCTTCAACCTCTTTTTAAACACATCACCGACAGTGGAAAACAGTTCATAAGACATTTTCAAAAACAGTTTATAAGAAGCAATTACAATGCCCACGGCAATGCCTATATGTACAATACCGGTGAGGGACGAACACTCGCCCGAAAATCTACCGGCAAAATCGTGAAAAATTGAGGAATGGGCAGTTTCACTTATTGGAAAAATTCGGCACACCGCTTGGAATAGTGCCTGAAATATTGCAGTTAAAATCGACATTGTTTTTTCCTCCGAAATACTGAGCGTTATCAAGATAATAGCCTGTCCTGATATAATCATAAGGATTGGTGGAACGAGGCTTTGAAATAATCATTTCATTTTTATAAAAAACATCATTTATGTCAACAACGGTATAAAGCATCAGTTTTCCCTCTCAATCACCGATTCAAGATAGTCAAGTGCATCCGACAAACCGCCGAGTTCATCAACAAGTCCGCATTTGACGGCTTCCTCGCCGTCAAGCACAGTGCCCACATCCATAATCAACTCGCCCGTTTTCATCATCAATGCTCTGAATTCTTCGGCTGTAATTTGCGAATTGTTCTCAACAAACCTTGCAATCCTATCCTGCATTTTTTCAAAATACGAAAGGGTTTGCGGAACACCGAGAACCGTTCCGTTCATACGAACAGGGTGCACGGTCATCGTTGCAGTAGGCACTATGAAGCTACGCTTACAGCTGACAGCAAGCGGAACGCCGATACTGTGACCTCCGCCAAGGACAAGCGAAGCGGTGGGAGTTTTCATAGTTGAAAGAAGCTCTGCAATAGCAAGCCCCGCTTCAACATCTCCGCCAACGGTGTTGAGTATAATCAACAATCCGTCAATCTCCTTGCTTTCCTCAATCGCAACAAGCTGTGGAATAACATGTTCATATTTGGTGGTTTTGTTTTGGCTCGGCAAAATATAATGCCCTTCAATCTGCCCTATAATAGTAAGGCAATGAATAAAATGGCCGTCTTTTTTGACCGTTATCGAGCCTGTTTCAAAGGTTGAGCCTTGCTCACCGTTATTGTTGTTTTCATTAAAATCTTCGTTTTCTTTGCACATAACAGCACCTCATTACTATTATGCACAAAGCATTACATTATATTTTAACATTTTATGCCGTTTTTTTCAACACAATTATTAATTTATATATTAAGAAAAAAGTTCTTGTAAAAAAGCAAAGAAACCTAAAATTATAAGTCATTATAAAAACAGGACTGTCTCACATAAAGCGAAACAGTCCTGTTTTTAATTAATCTTCCCAGTTCGGCAGAGTAACAATCGATTCATCGCCGCCCGATTATGTTGTAACTACATCAACAACTTTAAACTTTTTTATATTTGAATTCGGCTTAATATATTGCTTTTTCATTATAAACCTCATTTTTACTAAATATACTGATTATTTGCCTACATAGGCTTTTGCGGAATTGCCGTAACGCATCATTGCGTCTGTAACTGCTTTTATCTTTGCATCAGTAACAATTGCAGCATAAGATTCCACACTGTACTTGAGCGTATAGCTGACTTGTTCACTGCCTTTGTATGCAGTGATAAATACTTCGTCGCTCATTTGATTTGCATAAACACCGTCAAAATAGAAATACCAATAACCGTCTTTACCCTTTCCAAAATTTTCAGGATTTTTTGAATAAGAATATGTCATTGTTCTTGAACCTTTTTTCACTTTAAGAGAAAGTTCTTCAAGTGTAACATTCGTCATATTCATCGCTATTGCCATTTTAACCGAGTTATTCAGCCTTAATGCCGTACCGAACTTTACAAGCCTATTATCGCACAAACTGTACTTTGAATTCTTGATGTTCGTTAAATTCAAATCGCCCGTACTGTGAAATGCTTTTTGCTCATCGGTAAGTATATCTGTAAGCAAATTATCGGTTTTATAATTCTGATATACCTGACAAGCCTCGCCGTAATATACTAAATCTACAAGTAAAGTTTTAAGCTTTGCAGAAGATGTAGGCTTATTCAGCGTTGACTTAATATAGTCGGTTGCACTGTATTTATAAGCATTACCGTTATATGTTACACCGTCTTTTATACCATAGAATGTAATACTCACATTATCACCTAAAGCCTGTGGTGAAATGCCCGTATAATCAAATATACAATAAACGGTTGAGTTTGAAGTTAATGTCTTATCTGACGGATAAACTTTTTCGGTTTTACCGTTTCGGGTAAATTCGGCATACACTTCGTCATAATAATCTACTACATCTTTGGTAATGTAAGTTGCAAGTGTAATACTGCTTTCAAGTGACAGTGCATTACCTCTGCGGCGAAGAAGAGCCGTATTCGGTGCCTCTTTTGTTTCGCTTTCACCACAAACAGAGCAAGTACGAGTCTGTGTGCCATCTTTATAATCACTTGATGAATTATAAACAGCATCGTTGTTGTAGTGCCAATCTGACCATGTATGAGTGTGATTTTCGTTTTTATTTTTGTAATAATATGTAACAACCGTGCCGTCCGAAACAATAGGTTCGTTCAAGCCGTCAGCCTTTACAAATTCGTAATCATAAAGCGTTTTTGCCGGTGTTAAATCAAGTTTTGTGCCATATGGGACAGTAAATGTTCCGCCGGTAGTGTTTGGAATTTCAGAGCCGTCCTCGAATTTATATTGGATTGTAACAGTTGTGTAACGCTGTGTTTCGGTATTGTCATCGGCGAGTACATTTCCGTTTTCGTCAATCACCTGAAATGCCACGGTGTCGCCGTTCTTAAGCTGTGCATCTGACGGAATTTGATAAATAAGAGAACAACTCTTTAAGCCCGAATTGAAGTCGCTTTTGATATGGTCCAAAGCACCGAGTGCCCAGAAATTCGGCTTATCATCCCAAACAGGAATGTCGAATGTTTGCGTTGTTTGAAGCGGATTGCCCGACGAATCGGTTGCTGTGCTTCCGTCGGAATGTTTAATCCACATTTTGAATTTAAGTTGACGGGCTTTCTTATCCGAAATGTTTTGGATAACGGTACGAAGCTCGATTTTTTTGCCGTTCATATCAGTGCTGAATCTGTTTTTGCTGTTGCCGCTCAAAAGACGGTCGTTGCGATTATATGTATAAGTATAATACGAACTTGTTTCAAGGTCGGTAAAATCAGACGGTTTTGAATAAGCACCTGTATATTCCTTTACTTCAGGAGGAGCAACATAGAGGTCCACATCCTTAACAAGCTGTGACATTCGCTTGAAGCCCTGCAAACGGCAAACTTCGCAGAACTGATAATTTGTATCTCTCATTATACATTCATAGCTTGACACAAGCATTTTTGAGCCGTATGCGTTACGGCAGGGATATGTGTTTCTGAAACCTAAAAGCTGTCGCCATTTTATCTTTTCAGGGTCTTCAACCGAAGAAAGATTGAGCGATTTTAGTTCCTTATCCTCAAGCAAATATCCGTTGCTGTATTCATCACCAAGACCGAGCAAACCGTGTCCGAACTCGTGAGCAAAAGTTTTTGACGCACGGTAGCTGTCTGATGACGATATAAAATAATGGAAGCCGTATTCACGGTTGTTATATGCACCGCCGAAATCTGATTTTGTGTTTACAACC
>SAMEA104315426__coassemble_362_pt1 | contig 32017 bp, 25 predicted proteins | sample SAMEA104315426__metabat2_low_PE_040 | metagenome-assembled genome bin SAMEA104315426 (sample SAMEA104315426) | gut metagenome | biome: Monkey gut; feature: monkey-associated habitat; material: faeces | place: China | collected 2013 | reverse complement strand
TATAATACAATCATATAACTTTACGCATTCCTTACTGACCGTAAAATTCCGATTTTGTAGTTACGGGATTGCCCTCATCTTCATAGTTTGCATTCATATCCATAGCGTTAATATGGTTTGGTGAATTTGCAGATATGTTTATTACTTCTCCGCCGAATGCTTTAACAAGAGCGTTGTACTCTCTTTCAGGGTCTATAATTACAATATCGGCATCGGGATTTGAAAGAAAGATTGATACAATATCCTCTTTAACCATAAACGATTTACCACCACCGGGTACACCGAGTACGATGCTGTTACCGTTAAGAAGCGAATGCCTATTAACAAATATCATATTGTTACTGATAGCATTTTGACCGTAATACGCTCCACCCGGATGACTGACCTCCTGAGCGTGAAACGGCATAAAAGACGCAAGTGATTCCGTGGTAAGTGTACGGTAACATTTAATTCTTTTGACGCCAAACGGTAAAACAGTATTAAGTCCGTCAAGCTGTTGATAACGAAGTGTTGCAAACTGCGCCGTGCTGTTCTCGGACGCTTTTGCAAAAATGCTTTCTGTTAAGTTATCAAGTTCCTGCTTACTGTCGGCAGTTATTACCATTGAAATTATCGTGTCATAAATTCTTTGGTCACGGTAACGCATATCGTTTCTGATTTCAAGTATTTCCTTTTCTCTTTGTTCAAGGTCATAATTGGTAGCACCGTAGTTTTGGTTTTGTGCCTGACGGCGATTGAAGTTCGCCTTATCCGATTGAACACCAAGCAAAATGTTATCTACATCCTTGTTTGCTTCATCAACGGGAATAGGAATAAAATCAATAGAAAGCATTAAGTTTTTATTTATTGAAGTAAGCTCGGTTATGATATTATCATCAACAAATGTACCATAATTGCGAAGAAAAACAGTCCTGCAATACTGACCGTTAATCATCATATAGTCGCTGTTGAAGTCCATAGAATCGGGAGAAATATAGTCACGGACATCACAGCCTTGATTTTGCAAAAGTTCAAAATCGAGATTGAAGTTTTCTTCATTACCGGCACGGTAAAAATTATGGAATATCTTAAGTCTGTCGGTTGCATTTAACGGCTCGCATTTACTGCCGAGTGCAAAAAGATTTGTTGACAGATTCTTTTCAATGCGAGTAAAAAATGCTCTTGCGTCTTCATAGCACTTTTTGTTTACCGTAACGGTAAAATACTTATCTTGAACAATGCACTCGGATGTTGCCGCTTTATTAAGCAGCATTTCGTTATATTCCTTACGATACACATCAAGGTTATCATAGTAATATGGCATAAGGATTGATTTTTCAAAATCTTCCTTATCAAATCTATGGTTATTGATTGTGAGTTTGACGGTAACACCGTTTCCGAAAGAATTGATAACTGCCCAATACTTACGCATTAAATCGTTCTTTTCGTTTTCACAAGCGATATAGTAATTAACATCAGTAAAAAGGAATGTTTTGGAATACATATTTTTACCGACAAGAAAAATGCCGTCTTTGTAGACGGCTTTAATAGGAATAACATTTTGAACAGTTTTTGGTATTACAAACTTTTCCTGTTCAAGTTTTTTCATTTTATTGCGAGTTTTCATTATTCTTGAAAACCTCCTTTTCTTTTTGTTTAATCATTTCTTTATTTTCAATATGAGTTTTGCTTTCAGCCTTAAAAACAAGCCTTTTGGGAATTAAGACTTCCGATTTTATCCACGCCCAAGCAAATTTTTCAAAAGTCATACCGTGGTATGTTACAAAACCCAAAGCAGCAAACGGTGCGGCAAGCAGTATACACAGCCACGATATTGTATCGGTACTGAGTTTATCTTTAAGCAAAATATATGATACTATTGCAACGCCGACAGAAAGAAATGAAAACACCAACTGTCGCATACTCAGTCCGAAATATACCTTTTCCCGATAATCTCTAAACTCTTTATTGATTTGTATTTGCATTATTTACCTCCTTAAAGTCCCATCATTTCCCGTACAATACGGTCTGATGTTTTAACTGCACCTACAAGCACAAGCATATTAAATATAAGTTCGCCCACATATTTCCACACCATAGTTACCGCAGGTGCAGTTGTATCAACTTGCGGAGGTGACGCTGCAAAGAGTGAGAATATGACGCAGGCAAGAACAATAATTGCACCTTCCAAGCATACTGCACAATAGCTTTTGATAAAAGACCTGCCGACATGCTGTGACGGCTCTCCTGCAAATGTTGAAAGCGGTATCGGTGCAATGGCAGTATACATATACAACTTAAAAAATCTGCCGTAAACAGTCATTATCATAATGAATGACAAAACTGTTATCAGCAGACTTCCGATTAGTGTTACTGCCCACAACGGTATACTTTCAAAGAAATCGCAGTTTTCAATAGCCGTAATCATTTCTTGTGGCAAGGTTGTTTCATTTGCTTGTCCGAATCCGGCAGAAGTCATTATTGTTGAAATTGTACCTTGAATAATTTTGAATAAAGAAAGCATTAAATCAAGTCCGTAGGTTATTGCACCTTTTGCAAGTGCAAAACGGATAAACAGTCTTAATGCGTGTTCGGGTTTCTTAACTTCGGCAAATGAGCCGCAGGTTTTCATAACGCCGACAACAAAAAACAAAACAAGCAGAGCTGTGCCGATTACCTGCAATGCTCCGTTAATATCGAGTATGACATTCCATATTTTACCGTCTTTGAATTCTTCGGGTGTAGCGGTCAGCAATCCCCATATCTCTGTCAACTTATCATTCCAAGTTTCAATAGCGTTTTCAAGATTGCGTACTACCCAGTTATCTGACATAATTTCATCTCCTTTTGTAAAATAACAAATCCCAAACGGTATTGATTTTCCGTTTGGGATTTGTTTGTAGTAATATATTTGGTTATTTGAGGATTTTACAGTACCTAATCTAAAAATCATTAAGCAAAAATCCCATATAAAGCGGTAAGGTTAAAATATTATTCTCTTCACCTATATTATAATCACCAAGTTTTATTGCGCTGTCAAGGTGATATACCTCTGTGTTTTTTAAAACAGTTTTCAGGCTTTTGGTATTTCCTTGAGTTGCTTTGACTTCTATAGGCGTACATTTACCTTTATATCTTATGAAGAAATCAATTTCAAGTCCTGAATCTTTATGAAAATAATAAAGTTTTCTACCCATTTTTGTAAAAAAGTCTGCCATAAGATTTTCAAAAATTGCGCCTTTATATCCCAGTAAATTTCCGCTTAAGACATCAAACTGAGTACCGTCCTCAAGCATACTGATAAACAAGCCTGTATCCACCATGTACACCTTAAATATGTCTTCGTTAGCATTACCTTCAAGCGGCAATTCTGTAGTAAAAAGATTATAGCATCTTGTAATAATTCCCGCATCTTCAATCCATTGAAGGCTACCCGCAAATCGGGATGCGGTTGACCCCTTTTTAATAACTGAATACTGAAACTTTTTATTTTCTTTCGCTAACTGTTTCGGTATGGACTGAAAGCACTCTTTGATCAGTGCTTTGTCCTTTGAGTTTGCGTATTTCACCATATCATCTTCATAAGAACGAACAATATCTCTTTGCATTTGAAGAACAGTATTCATCTGCTTTGTATCGACAAAAGTCTGAACAACATCAGGCATACCGCCAACTGCAACATATTGCAAAAGTAATTGGCGATATCTGTTATGCAAAGCCTTTTCAACAGGTGTTTTTGCAATCAAATGCTCTTTTAATTTTTCAATCAACATTTCATTAATTCCGTTAGCCCATAAGAATTCTTCAAAATCCAGCGGATACATAGTTATTACGGTTTCATATCCGACAGGCACTGACTTAGGTTCTTTACCATAACCTTTAACTCCAAGCAACGAGCCTGTGCCGATAACATCATATCTACCATCTGTTTTGAAAAACTTCAATGCTGTTCTTGCCTCAGGACATTCCTGAATTTCATCCAAAATGATTACTGTTTCATCCGGCACAAACATTACATTAGGTCCTAACACTGCAGACATCATCATTGTGAGATTATCTACCTCTAATGAACCGGAAAATACAGACACATAATCAGGATTTGAAAAGAAATTGATATACACCACATATTTATAATTTTCTTCTGCAAATTTCTTTACAGAGTATGTTTTGCCGCACTGACGGCAGCCTTTAACAATTAACGGCTTATGATTTTTAGTGTTTTTCCATTTAATTAAATCCTGTTCAATTTTTCTTTTTAGCAAGTCCATCACCCTTTATATTATTGCTTTATACACTCTTATTATACAATAAAATTAAACTTTTTCAAGGGAGTTTTACCAAAAAGCATAAACTTTTTCGAGCGAGTTTTTTGAACTTTTGAATATTTTTCGTTGAAGTATAGAATAAATGAAAAGGAATTAAGAAGTCATCAACGCACAGCCGTTGCCAGAAAGGAGAAATATAAATAAACGTTTTATACTGCCTGTGTTTATGTGAGAAACGCCTTCGTTGATATCATATTGAACTAATTTATCCCGTAATAAGATTAAGAATTTCTTTTGTAAATGTGATTACAACACCTCCGGCAAGGGTAAGGAATCCGTTAGAGCGCTGTGACGGGTCGTGGGTTTGAAACGATAACCCTACCTGAACAATACCCCAAGCAAGAATAATTAGTCCTACTGCTCGGATAAGGCCGAAAATAAAGGTTGAAAGATTGTTTACAACCGTAAGCGGGTCATCATCTGCAAAAGCTGTAACGGCAAAGCAGAACATTGCTGCAATAAGCGTTGCAAAAAACATAGTTGCCTTTGCAACAGCATTTGATTTTTTAGTGAGTGGTGAAGTTTTAACTTCATCACTCTTTTTTGTTTTGAATTTAAGCATAAATTTTCCTCCTAAATATTGAACATCAGTTCAAGTTCTTCTTTTGTAATTAAGTCAAAATCATAATCGTCTGCAATATCATCCTTTTCTTGCTTTTTATCACTCTTGATAAAAGTAAAGGTAATTGAGGCAATAGAAGATTTTTCTTCACCGTAAATAAAAGGCTCTCCTCCGCCGTCCTCTGTATATTTCAAATTCGGATGTTTAAGAATATCATACTTGAGATCAATAACAGGTCTTTCACCACGGATAAAGAGAATTGCATATCGGTTATCAAGCATACGCACTTCGGCAGGCGTCATTAACTCTCTGCCTGATATTTGGTAGTTGGTAGAATAGTTACCGTTTCTGCCAAAACTTCGTGCGTATGTGTTTGTGTCGATAGTTTCCTTGCCAAGTTGCTCGGAAACATATTTGTGTGTCGACTGCTCATTTCCACCGAGATAAAGAAATTGATCACAGTTGCCGACAATACTTTCCCATTGTTTTTCAAACAAGGCTTTAAGCTGAGAAAGATTTTGAAGTATTATGGATACGAAAATGTTTCTTGAACGCATTACGCTGAGTAACTTATCAAAATCATCGGGTAATGATACATTCGCAAACTCATCCATAAGGAAGTGTACGGGTATCGGTAACGCTCCGCCGTGCTTTTTGTCGGCACAATAAAAGAGTTGTTGAAACAGTTGAGTATATAAAATCGAGATAAGAAAATTAAAACTTGTATCATTGTCGGGAATAACGGCAAACAAGGCTGTTTTCTTTTCTCCCATAGTTGATAAATCAAGTTCATCTGTCTTGGTTAAAGCTGCAAGGCTTTCAAGATTGAACTTTTCAAGTCTTGACATCAAGGTTATCTGAATTGATTTAAGCGTCTTTGACGAGCCTGAATGATAAGACTTGTAATACTTAACTGCTATGTGTTCGGGTTTCTCGGTTTCAAGATTGTAGAACAGACGGTCAAGTGGTGTAAGGCACGGGCCGTCCTCGTCATCTTCAATAGCACCTGCACGAAGCATATACATTACCATTGCAAAATTCTGTTCTTCTTCAGGTGCTTCATAGTGAAGATAAAAGATTAAAGCAAGTAAAAGCATTTGTGCCGCCGTATCCCAAAACGGGTCATTGGTTTGCGAGCCTTTCGGTGTTGTGCTTTTGAAAAGATTGGTTACAAGCTTTTGTATGTCATTGTCATTTTCAAGATAAACAAACGGATTGTAGCAATAGCTCTTTTCCATATCAATCAAATCAATAACCTTGACATCATAACCTTTCTTTACAAGCAGATTGCCGTCAGCCTTAACTATTTCGCCCTTTGGGTCGGGAATGACAAAAGAGGTGTTGCACTGCATTAAATTCGGCTTTGCGTAAAATCTTGTTTTGCCTGCACCGGCACCGCCGCAGATTATCGTATTAAGATTTCGCCTGTGCTTTTTGCAGTTCATACCGATAGCGACATTATCGGTCAATATCTTGTTTTGGTTTATAGGCTTTTGAATATACTTTTTACCAACCTGTTTTGCTTTGCCCCACTTTGCAGAGCCGTGTTCTTCACCTCGCCGGTAATTTTTCTTTGAAGAAAAATACACCAACAAAGTAATACCGTAGATTAAAAGCAAAATGAGGACAGCTTTTAAACTGTCCTCACATAAGGTTATCTTAAACGGTTGTGCAAATATTTCACCGAACCCATTAAGAATTGATATTAACCCGTTTGACATATACGGTGCAATCTTCAGTCCCATATATATCAACGGTATAACAAAAACTACAAAAGCGATAATTTCTGCTTTTTTGTTATCGTTCCTCATTTTGCTTTACCACCTTTATCTTTTTTGTAGGTGCTTTGCAAACCTTTAACAGCACTTCATCTACGGCATCGGTTTCTCTTTTATCGCTGATTAAATCTGTGCGTAAATCATTGAGAGCACGAATAACTACGCCTTGTTCAAAATCATCAAGAACTAAATGGTAGCGTTCTTCCTTCATATATTATCGCTCCATTTCCTTGCTCTTTGCCTGCCTTTGGCGATAGATTTCATCATTAACTCTGCTGACAATTTCCTTGTATGCAGAATTTACAGAGGAGAGTTCACGGCGAATATCTTTTGCGTCCGCCTTTTTCCAATTATCCGGCAGGGCTTCAATAGCAAAAGCATTTTTATCAACACCGTATTTGGTGCAAATCATATATGCAAGGCAAACTGCCTTAAACCCTTCGTCTCTACGGCTATATGATTTCTTACCGTCGGCAAGCTGAGCAAATGCAACCTCTTGAGCCAAACACTCAAAAATCTGTTTCGTATCGGTAAGATTTTCATTGAGTGTAATTTGCTGTGTTTCAAAGTTGTAGAACGCACCGAGGTTTGAATTCGGTATTTCGCCTACAACGATTTCAACAGGCGAAGCATTTACAAAGTTTTTGAGAGTATGTTTCAAATCATCGGTCTTTTGAACTGCCTCTCTTTTTGAATTTGTTTGCGAACGGTCAAACACTCTTTTGACATTATAGCCAAGACCCGGTGTGCCGTCACTCTTGGTATATTCGACAGGTTCAAGGATTGCTATGCTCTTTTGCTTTTGACGAACTTTGACACCGTCCTTGTTCCAATCTTCAAAAGATTTAAGCTGTGTGGCATTAGGCATTTGCTTAAAGATAAGCAAAGTGTTTGCCGCTGAATACATATCAAACTTTGCCTGAACATCAAGAAATTCTTTCAGCTTATCGGGACTTCTTGAAACATCGATTGCCGTATCGTCAATCATTTGATATGTTCTTTCCTTTTCTGCCTTTCGATTTTCGGCATACTTTTGTGGGTTATATCCTTTTTTGTAACCGTAACTCATATCAATTACCTTTCCTTTATTGATTTAGCAGATTTTACTACGGTATCTGCAACCGTTTTTGATTTGTCTGCAATATCTTTTGCTCTGTCGGCTTTAATCTCATCTTTATAACCGTCAAGTAATTCTTTAACAGACTGTTTTTTGTCTTTAGCGTCCTTATCATTGATAGCTTTCGATGAACTCTCGGACAGACTGTCTTTTTCCGTCCGAGATAAAGAGGGGTTTTTATCCGTTTCCTCCGTACTCTTTGCCTCAATATGCTCAAGGATAAGGTCGCCGTTTGTTTTTTCTTCGTTACTTTTGTTTGTCTTTTCGCTGACGGACTTTTCAACCTCGTTGGTGATTGAGCCTTTATCAACCGTACCGAGTTTAAATCTTTCGATAATCCTATCGATTTTGGATGCGTCTTCGGCACGGGCAATAATATCAACGGTGACATTTTTACCTTTTGCATTTCTGTCTTTAAGAACAGAATACAAAACACCGTATCTCTTTGCCTGCTCTGTAAACTTTTTCAAATCCTTTTGAGGAATTGAAAAGACTTTAAGTTCTTTGCCGGACTTAATCAGGTTTGAAAGTCTTGCCTTACCTTTGGCTTTTTGTTCCTGCTTTAATGCGGCAAGCAGAAGAACGGCAATATTCTTTGCAGCTTCTCCCGATACCTTTGCAACAACCTCAAAGCCTTCAAGTGACAGTCTTACAACTTGTTCGGCGGCGTCACCTGAGTTATTCACGATACTTTTCCTCCTTTTGCAATTTCTTTTGCTCATCAATTTCTGCTTGCTCTAATTTTTCTTCAATTTCATTTGAACGCTCGGCAATATCATCAATGAGCAAAATTTCCTTGCGTAATTCTTTTAACCGTTTGCCGATGTCGGATATTTCTTCTTTAACCTCATTCAGATTCGAGCAATTCTTTCTTTTTGATTTATTTCGCAGTTGCTTTCTGTTTTCGGTTAATATTTCAATTTCCTTTTCGGCTTTCGATTTATATGAGAAAAGCTCCTCGACAGTATTTATCCCATACTGTTCAAGGAGCCTTGCCTCGTTTGATAATTTATCAAGTTTCATCAAATCTTCTCTTAAAAGATAATGAACTCTTGAAATGTTTCTCGGCTTATTCTTTGGCAGATAACCGAGTTTATATAGATAATAGAAATACAAGCCACGAAGTCCTTTGACCTTGCGTAGCCTTGTACCTCTTGTTGAAAATTTATATTGCACCTGACCTTGCACAAACGGTTTATATTTTACAGGTCTGTTATTTTCCAAAACGGCATTCAAAATATTTTCCTTTGAATACTTTTCACCAAGCCTATATGTTCTGATAGGTCTGTCGTATCCTTTCGGTGTCAAAGTCCAATACTTATGATTTACATTGAAGTTACAACTGTAACCGAGCTTTTTAAGATTGTATTCAAGTTCTTTTATACTCTTACTATTTTCGATTGCAACATCAAGTGCTTCTTTTGCAAGGTTATATCTTGTCGGCATTCCTGCTTGTTCTTTTTGATTGATATAACTTCTGTCAACTGTCCTGTTAGGCTTATCAATCACAGAAATACCGTATTCCTTACAAACCTCATCAAAAACCATTTTATTTTTAAACCACGAAGTTTCTCTGCACCTTTTGCCGTCAATAAATGAAACAGAGTTAATGATAAAATGATTATGCAAACAATCTGTATTCAAATGAGTATCCACAACCACTTGAAATCTTTTACCCCAAATTCGTTTGGCGGCTTCAATTCCGATTTTATGTGCAAGTTCGGGTGTGACCTCTCCCGGCTTAAAACTCATATATCCGTGATAACCGAGTGTTCCGTCTGTTTTGCCATATTGCATTTTAACTGTTACAAACTGTTGGTAAGCAAATTCGGCGTCACAATTTATACCTGTAGAGTATAACTGCTTTTCGGTCTTGTCAGGGTTATCACCGTAACCGAGAACTGTTTTTAGTGGGTCATAATCGGGATTGGTGGTTTTCTCTTCATTACTGCCGTAATTGATTACTTTGTCAAGTCTGCTGTTGACATTCCATATCTTACTTACTGCCATTTTTCATTTTCAACAGGTCTGAGATAGAACATCTCAATTTTTGTTCTCAACACCTTAAATTTTTTTAATTCTTCCGTTAAGAGAGGTGTGTCAACAAAATTTAATGTATTAGCCTTTGCGACAATTTGATTTATGTTTCTGCCGATAGCCGATAAATCGTTCATTGATTTATAGAAACGCTCGTCAGGTTTTTCTCTCGGCTCATAACCTCTTATCAGATACCTCATCAATGCAGCTTCGGACAAACAGGCTTTTTCGCATTTCAGCTTTAAAATTTCATCATCTTCAGGTGTTATCCAAAACTGTTTTTTAATCGTCTTGTTCATCGGATGAATCCTCCTTTTCAAAACGCCCATTGCCGTTAGTCCTATTGATTTGCACCAAACACATTGTTGTAATTCCTGCAAATCCTCCGAATAAGAATGAGAGTATTGAAATAATTATAATTTTCATTTTATAAATTCCTTTCTGTGTGTAATTGGGGTATTAGGGGAGAGCCCCTAACAAGCGTGTTTTTGCTCTTTAGGAGTAAAAACGCACTGCTTGCTAAGACAAGTCAGCATAGTATTATGCTGCTTCATTTACTGAATAAATCCATATATTTATCAATCAAATCATCATCTAACGAATGATATTCGGTATCAAATTCACTTGCTCCTACAAGGATAAAACTGCCGTATATGATTTCTGTTTTACCTGTTTCAGTATCCGTTACGGTGTGACTTGCAGAAAGAGAAAGTCGTTTTCCGTCAGCGTTACAAAGCAAGGCAACATCATCTTCAAACGGCATATATTCGTCTACATCACCGCAGATAATTTCACTAATCGCTTGGTAATTGTTTTCGATTGTAATTATCTTTGGCTTGTCAAATGGTTCAACGAGCAATATCTTTATCAGGTTTTCTTCGTTCACTTGGTATTCTCCTTTCAGATACAACCGGCTTCATACCTTTACTTAAAAGCAAAAAATCGTTGACATCTTTTCCTCTCGGAACAGGGTTGTCAACGATCTCAATATTGGGATATTCAGTTGGTAAAATGATTTTTAATGTTTTTGTGGCTAATCTTCCGGCATAGTCGCTGTCAAGATGCAAATATATTTTTTCAATAAAAGGATGACTTTTAAGATATATAACAAGTGCTTTCGGTATCTTGCTTTCTTCGATTTTTTCTTTAGGCGTATACACACCTGCAAGAGAAATCATCGAAACATTTTGCCAATCTTTACCGTGCATTTTAACAAGAGTGGCATAAGACAAAAGGTCGATTGCAGATTCAAACAAATGAATATTTGCATTATCATTTGTCAATTTAAAGGAATATGACTTATCGCTTCCCTCACATTCGCCCATAATTCTTTTGTTCTCCGTTGCACGAAACGCTGCATACTTAGGTTTATTTTGTTCATTGAAACCTACAAAAACAGCGTTATGATACGGTAAACTTTCAAATATGAGGTTATGCTCAAGGCAACAATCTATGATACTTTCGTCAATACCTCTGCCGGTATGGTACTCTTTAACTTTATCATCTGTTGGACTTTTTGGTGGCAGTTTCAGGTTATATACTCGCTTCTTTTTAGGTGCAATTGCTTTAACAGGTGGTTGTATTTTTTCTTTTTCAACGATAATTTTAACTGCGTCGATAAAAGAATATCCCTTAACATCGGTCAAATATTTAACTGCACTTTTGCCACCTATACCTCTCGAATTCCAACACCAAAGCCCATTTGATATTTTCAAGCTATCGTGTTCTTTAGTGCAATAGGTATCACCTGAAAAGTGAACAAGCTCATCAGGTTCGTAGTTTTGAAGATATGTGAGCAAGTCCATTTCCTTTGCTTTTTCAATTACTTCTTTTGGATAATACGGCATTTTAACCTCCTTAAATAAAAAAACCGATTGATTTTCAAACGAAAGCCAATCGGTTACCAATATATTTTTTGTTTAGTTTTGTTTTACTATTTGTTCGAGATTATAAAGCTTTGTGTTGCTTTTCTCTGCAACAGAAACTATTTTTTCATCAAACCCATTTTCAGAAAACAGAGCATAATAAAAAGTTGCTTTTTCTTTAAGTGGCGTGAGCTTTACAAGTGTATCAAGATATTCGCCATATGAAAACGGTTCTTTTTTAAACTTGCATTCTCCTACCAAATAATTTTCGCCGTTTCCGTCAATCGCTAAAAGATCAATTTCAGTATTAGCTTTTCTTAAACCATTTTCGGACTTTGTATCCCTAACTGTTGTATTGCCTATCCATCGTCCCATTTTCGCATAACGGAACTCAAGCTTGTTTTTCTTTTGCATATCTCGTACGAACTCTCGACATACATCTTCAAAAGCAAAAGCTGCAAACTCGTGCAGAGCCGGTTTTACAATATATTCGTAAACACCGTCAATATCCCCATCTTCAAGCTGGGAAAAATTTGCAAAGCCGAATGCGTACCAAAAACGGAAAAAATTATCTGTTAGCCTATATGTTCCTCTGTTTAAATTAGCCTGCTCTTTGATTTTTGCATCTACCGAAAATTCTCGTTCTACTATACCGAGTTCAATCAAATTTTTAAGATAAACGCTTGTTTTTGAAGTGTTATCAACAAGTGATTTTTGGCTAATATCATTAAGAGTTGTGTTACCGAGTGCGACAGCTTCAATAATAGAATTATATATAGGTGTTTCACGAAGTTCTTGATGAAGTAAAAACTCAACTTCACTATATAAAATGCAACCCTTTGTAAGTATATTTTTCTTAATATTTTCCGAAACGGACAAATCAGGATTCCATTGCCTTAAATAATGTGGTATACCACCAAGAACGGCATAGGTGATTACCTTATCACGAGGTGAATAATCAGGAAAGAATTTTATTGCATCATAAAATCCCATTTCTTCCATTTTATAAATTCCCGTTGCTCTGCCGTAAAGAGGATTTTTTTCTGCAAGAAGTTCTTTTTCAATGAAACTCATTGCACTGCCACAAAGAATAATCATTACATTTGCATTGCGTAGTTGTGCGTCCCAAAGATTTTGCAATATTGACGGAATACTTTTGTTTCCTTTACACATATATGGGAACTCATCTATAACAATCAACTTCTTATTATCACCGTACGGCAAATCAAGAATTGCCGAAAATGCTTTTTCCCAATCGGCAAACTCGGTTATATAATTTCGTGCAGGTATATTTTCTTTGAGGATTTGCTCTGAAAACTTTTTAAGCTGTACTTTATCGGTCGTTTGCGTGCAGGAAAAGAATATGTGGGACTTTCCTTTGCAAAACTCTCTTAAAGTTTCGGTCTTGCCGACACGCCTTCTGCCGTATAAAACAACAAGTTGACCGTCTTTTGCGTTATATTTATCATTTAGAAAATTAAGTTCTGCCTCTCTGCCTATGAACATTATACAGTGCCTCCAATATTGTCTAATCGTGATTTACTAAATCGTGATTTGATAATATTATACCCAATAAAAATAAAAAAATCAAGTAGTTTATCAGATAGTGTTATTTTATCTTATCTACAATCTCATTTTTATAGTTTTTGGTAAAATCACTTAACTCATACGAACGTACTCTTTGTTTAACCAAATTCGGTACAACAAAACCATTCTTTGACAAAACCGCCAGACGGTTAATGATTGTTTTATTTGTAACGCCTATTTCTTCGCTGACCTCTTTAGGTGTAAATTCACGATTATAATTTTGTATCAAGAACAAAAGCAATTCTTTTTCTCTCGCTTTAAGATATGAAAGACTACCGGCGACTTCATCGGAGTTTGAGCTCAACTGTAAGTCGCAAACCTTATTTGAATACAGCAAAACCATTCGCAAAAAATAGTTAATCCAAATTTCCGAATGTGGCGGATTATCTCTGCCCGAATAATACAATGCAGGCAGTCCCATTTGAATCGAATTATAATACTCATCAACATCATAAGCAAAATATTCTTCAAGCGAGCCTATACCGTTAAAACCGTAACCGTTAATATCCAAAATATAGCCTGAAAGCAGCCTTGCAGTTCTGCCGTTACCGTCTTCAAACGGGTGAATTGTAACAAGTTGATAATGAACTATGGCAGCGACAATCAACGGGTGATCATCGGTAGTATTCACATACTCTACCAATTCATCTATGAGTTCGGGTATATCTTTGGCTTCGGGCGGAATATAATCGGCATTGCCTGTTTTTGAATCATAAACGGCAAAAAGCACACCCGGTGGCATAGGACCTCTTAATCCGATTTTTTCTTTTGACGCACCTTTTTCAACTAATTTTTGAACATTTAAAATAAGTTTTTTTGAAAACGGTTCTTTACTTTTCGCTTTTTCTTCCAAATAATTTAATGCCAAAAAATAGTTTCTTACTTCCTGCTCAGGCTTTAAAAAGTGTTTTCGTTCATCATTGTCAATCACTTCATCAACCTGATTTTCAGTCAGCGGATTACCTTCGATTTTATTTGAGGCATAAGAACTTTTCTTCTTTGAATTTTTACGCAATTTATTAGCGATATTCGGAGATAAATTTACAGAAGAAACATTGTATCTGTTCTTATCAATTTCGGTTATATATTTTAATATTTCATTAGATAGTGTTACTTTAATCATAATAACTGCATTCCTCCTGAATATATTATAACCTATTTCATAAAAAAATTCCACTAAATTTCCACTAAATCTCCACTAAATTTTCACTATTTTTTCACTATTTTTCATTATAAATAAGCAAATCAAATATAAATTGTTTCTGATTTCACCGTGATTCTCTGTCAATTTCACTTCTTCGAAGGGAATCATTACCTACTTCGTTGTCATCATTAACAATCTCATTTTCTTTTTTATCAACATTAAGAAGTGCGTTAAGTTCGCTTAACCGTGCTTCTTTTTGTTTAAGTTCATCTTCTCTTGAAAACGGTTTTTGGAGTTGTTCTTTTGCAATTTCAAGCTGTTTTTGAGTATTTGAAAGCTCTGCTTTTTCATTTTCAAGAACCTTTTCTAAACCATCAATTACATTATCAATACGGGTAATGTTGCCTAATGGGTCAGAGCCAAGCACACCTTGATGAGAAATTGCACCTTTGATTTCAACTCTGTGTTGATGACTGAACGGTTCATAATGAACTTCCATTTTGAAACTTCTGTACTCACCGAGGAAATAAATATTGCTGTCAGGTAATGTCTTGCATACATCAATTATGGCTTGACCTGCGTCTGCCCTTTCGTCATACCTTACACCGTTTACAATCATACCGACAAAGGTATCGGTAATACTCTTTGGATTTTGTTTTGCAGTAGCTATGTCCTTAACCAAGCCGTCAATCCTCGATGTGTATCTTGCAATATCACGGGGAAAGTCTTTAAGCACTTTGTCCTCAAGCGAATATCTTTCCGATAAAAAGTTTGATTTTAACATACGAAGTTTTTGCACCTGAATGTCAAGGTCCATCTTCTCCTTGATGTAGGGATTGCCTGTTGCAAGCATTTTAATTTCGGCATAGGATAAAGCTGTTTCGTCAATGTCTTCGGCAGATCTAACGGGAGATTTGCTCGACATAATCTGCGAAGCAAACTTTTGCTTACCCTCAACAAGCTGATAAAGATATGCGTCAAAGGTTTGTTCTGTTACATAACGATAAATCTCCACCTTTGGGTTTTCATTACCTTGACGGATAATTCTTCCGGCTCGCTGTTCCAAATCGGCAGGTCTCCAAGGGCAATCTAAATCGTGCATGGCAATTAATTTGTTTTGCACATTGGTGCCGGCACCCATTTTTTGAGTTGAGCCCATAAGAACTCTGACTTCACCTGAGCGTACCTTTTTGAACAACTCGGCTTTCTTTGTTTCTGTATTCGCATCGTGAATGAATTGTACCTCATCGGGCGGAATGCCTTTTTTAATCAGCTTATCTCTAATATCGTTATACACGGAAAAGTCATTGGTTGACTTAGGCGTTGATAAGTCACAAAAGATAAGCTGTGCCGAATTGTTCGGTGTTGTTTCATCCCAAATACGATATACATTGTCAACAAGAGCATTAACCTTACTGCCCTCAAAGTCGGGTAACAATGGGTCAATCATTCTTTGGTCAAGAGCAAGTTTTCTGCCGTCATTTGTGATAAGGAGCATATTATCCTGACTGCTGTCAACACCGCCGTTACGCACCTTTTCTGCACGCTCTGAAAGTGATTTAACCATTTCACTTTGAATGTCAGACGGTTTAACGGCAATATTTTTGTATTCAGCTTCAGGTACGGGAAGTTTAAGCATATCGGCAGTTTGAATATCAGCCACCTCTTTGAACATTGACATCAGTTCAGGCAGGTTATAGAACTTAGCAAAACGGGTTTTCGGTCTGTAGCCTGAGCCTTCGGGTGTTAATTCAATGGCGGTTATCGTTTCGCCGAATGTTGACGCCCAAGCGTCAAAGTGCTGTAAATCGTGCCGGCTAAGCGTGTTGTACTGCAAATATCTTTGCATTGTATACAGCTCAACCATACTGTTGCTGATTGGTGTACCTGTCGCAAATACTACACCTCGACATCCAGTAATTTCATCAAGATACTGTGTTTTCATAAACAGGTCACTTGACTTTTGTGCTTCTGTCTGTGCTATACCGCCGACATTACGCATTTTTGTATACAGGAAAAGGTTTTTGAAATAATGTGCCTCGTCAATAAACAATCTGTCTACACCAAGCTCTTCAAAGGTCACAATATCGTCTTTTCTGCTTTGGTCGTTTAGTTTATCGAGTTTTGCTTGAATGCTCTTTTTAGCCTTTTCAAGCTGCTTTACGGTGAAGTTTTGACCTCTTTGGTATTTGAGTTCGGAAATACCCTCAATAATTTCATCAAGTTGTCTTTGAAGAATTGTTTGCTGCCTTTCAATACTCATAGGCACTTTTTCAAACTGTGAATGACCTATAACTATTAAATCATAATCACCTGTAGCAATTCGGGATAAAAAACGCTTTCTGTTTTTCTTTTCAAAATCCTTTTTAGTTGCCACAAGTACCTTTGCATTCGGATAGAGAGTGAGAATATCTGCACCCCATTGTTCGGTAAGATGATTAGGTACAACAATCATACATTTACTTGATAAGCCGAGACGAATTGATTCTTCGGCTATTGCAATCATCTCATAAGTCTTGCCGGCACCGACAGCATGAGCAAGAAGCGTGTTACCACCGTAAAGGCTGTGAGCGACAGCATTTAACTGATGAGGTCTTAAAGTGATTTCAGGATTCATATTTGGAAAGATAAGGTGACTGCCGTCATACTCACGAGGTCTGATTGAATTAAACTTCTCGTTATACATTTCACACAAACTGTTACGCCTTTCAGGGTCATTCCATATCCAGTCCTTAAATGCCTGTTTAATTGCGTCTTGCTTTTCCATAGCAATAGCTGTTTCTTTCTTGTTAAGCACAGGCTTTTTCTTACCTTCGTCATCAATAACATAATCAAAGATACGAACATCTTTAAGATTCAATGTTTGCTCAATAATTTGATAAGCATTGATACGACTTGTACCGTAAGTGCTGTTTGCTTTAACATTTCCTCTGTCGCCGCTTTTGTTTGTAATGTTCCACTCACTGCTGAACGGTGAAAAATTCACCTTAATATTTAACTTGCAATAGTACGGAGTTTCAAGTAATTCATACATAAAATTCTCAACAACATCAACAGGAAGCCAAGTGGCACCTAACCTGACATCAATCTCACTTGCCGTTAAATCTTTAGGTTGTACCTTTTTAAGTGATTCAACATTGATTTGATATTCAGGTTGTGTCTTTGCAATAGCTTTTGCAAAACGCAGTTTTGCTCTTACATTACCCGAAAGATATTCGTCTGCCATCAAGTATTTTTGAGCAGTAGAATTATCGGCATTGTATTCAGGGTTAAGGAATATTACGCCTTGAAGTTCATCGTAAATCTCTTTTTCGGACTTATGGCAAAGACTGCTCATATATTCAATATCAATTTTTGCCCGTTCACCCATAGATACGGCAAGTGCTTCCGAAGGAGTATCAACCTCTGTTACGGGAATATGAGGTTTAATAGTTCTTTTAGTGAACATATCTGCTTTTCGTTCAAGAATGCCATTTTCTCCAAGTATTTCAAGAGCAGATATAAGATGATATGAAGCGTCCTCGCCGAATGCCGACTTGTTTGCTCTGCTGTTTATTAAGCCGTATTTTGCCATGAACTTATCGTACAGTTCATTAAGATTTTTCTGTTCTGCAAGTATGTCTTCTTCAGGATAATCATCGGTTTGAAGTTCAATGAGTTTTCGGGTGCTGTCCCTAATGGAAATCATACCTTTGATTCTGTTCTCGGCAGTAGCAGATACATCAACAGGTGTCATTCTTGAATTTTCTCTAAAGTATATCTTTCCGTCTACAACAGTATATGAAAAGTTACGAACATCAGGTAATGCAGGAATAGATAAATCTTCTTCAAATTCATCACCGATTTGCACCTCTGTAATTTGTCCTTGAATATTCTTAACAGCCACATCAAGCAGTTCTTCAAGAGTTCTATCCTCATAAGGAATACAGGTTGATTCCGGACCGAAACGACCTGAAACCATTTCTATATTACCGAGTACCATATCGGGATTATCAACAAAGTATTTATTCATTCTGATACCGTCTTCGGTATTATTAAGCTGTACCCAATCAGGCTCAATATCAAGCACTCTATCTCTCTTTTGAAGAACAAGAATATCCGATACTACTTCCGTGCCTGCATTGCCCTTAAAAGTATCGTTAGGAAGTCTGATAGCACCAAGAAGGTCTGCTCTTTGAGCAATATATCTCCTGATATTACTGCTTTCTTTATCCATAGTACCTTTGGAGGTAATGAGTATCATTATGCCGCCTGTTCTGACTTTATCAAGCGACTTCATAAAGAAGTAATCGTGAATAAGCGGGTTGTGCTTATCGTATTTCTTATCCGATACTTTGAAATCGCCAAAAGGTACATTGGTAGTAACAAGGTCATAGAAGTTATCGGGTAAATCTACCTTTTCATAGCCGTTATTAACAATACTTGCAGTTTGATAAAGCTGTTGTGCAATAGCTGCCGAAACAGAGTCAAGTTCAATACCGTACACCTTACTGTCAGCCATACTCTTTGGTTTCATACCGATAAAATTACCGATACCGCAAGACGGCTCAAGAATATTGCCTTGCTTGAAGCCGAGATTTTCGGCAATATCATAGCAAGCCTTAACTACTTCTTGAGGAGTATAGAAAGCAGTTAATGTACTTTCTCTTGCTGCATTGTATTCTTCGGGCGATAAGGCAGATATGAGTTCGTTATATTCATTTTCCCAAGACGAATTGTTTTCATCAAACGCTTCGGGAATACCTCCCCAACCGACATATTTTGAAAGAATGATTTGCTCATCGGGTGTTGCAAAACGGTTATCGGCTTCACATTTCTTCAGAACCTTAATAGCTTCCATATTCCTGTGAAAGCGTTCCTTTTTGCCTACAACCTCAACAGGATGTGTGGCAAAATCAAAATCGTGCCTTTGCTCAACAGGAATTTCGGGATGAATATCCCACTGACTATGTTCAGTATACTGTTTTGTGTTTTGAGTGGGAATAATCTGTTCTTTTTCTGTCGGTAAATATTGCCTTACAAATTCAACGGTTTCTCTGCGAAAGATAGGAAAGCCTGTCCCGTCGGCAAAAGTTTGGTCCGCCATAGATACATAACCGTTACTGACAGAATCAACAACAAAGTGCCTGCCGTCAATATCTATTTCTTCACCGATTAAATCTAAACCATCATCAACTTCCGATACAACGGGCTTGGTTTCTGCATCAACCTTTTCTTTTCCTGCCGGTTTGGTAAACTTACTCGGTTGCTTTGCCTTTGGTTCAAGGTTTGGATAATCATAAAGTTTGAATGTGCCGTTTTTGTAAGCAACAAAATCATCATAGATTTGCTTACGGTACTGATACATTCTGTCCTCTTTATCCATAAGAGCCAAGGCATTTGACATCATATTTTCAATATCATCAAGTGCCTGTGGGTTGTCAAGTTGAGCCTTGATAACTCTTGAAATCTTGTATGGTTCAATATCATTCGGATAAAGCTTAGCGTCATTCTCGGATAAGCCTTCAAAAAACGATTCCAAATCTCTTGATATTTCGTTTTTGTATATATCGGGTATAGCGTCAATATCCTCTTGCGTCACAAATTTGTCTTGTTTGATAAGGGCATCGATTCTTTTTGCAACATCGCTCCATTTAATAAGAACTTTTGCATAAGGCTCCATAACCGAACCGTGACTGAATTCAATACCTTTTATTGTTTTATTAACGCTGTCATTACCGCCTAAATATCCGCTTTGATTATCCTTGCCTACATATTTAATTCTGTCTGCTTTATCAGGGTGATTAACAAAATAGGTGTAGGTTTCGAGTCGGTAGGCGTGGTTGTTTTTGCCGTTTATGATAATCTTATCTATCTCATCTTGTGAGATGAACATTTTTCTGTCAGGAAGATAACCCGATTCAGCTTTAAACCCAATAGGCTCTCGTTTCATGCCCTCAATAATTTCTGCAATATATGGTATAGAATATTGAGCTGCATAATTAAAACTAATGATTTTCATACCGGCGTTGTAGTCATCCATAAGTTTGCCGTACTCTTTGAAAATTTGAACACGCTTTTCATCATCCTTGAGCATATCGGTAATTTTTTCAACCATATCGGGATAGACTAAAACACCGTCAATTTCTTTTTGTATTGATTGCAGACAATTATCTTTATTGGGATAATCGTCACTCAAATCTCGGATAAATTCAGTAAGTCTGTCGGCGACTTTATTGAGTTCGTAGTCATCAACCTTATCAAGTTCATACTGCGGCATATATCTGCCTACATCAAGAAGTTCACGAATACGAACAACCGCTTGCTCCCAAGTGAGATGCGTTGCCGTACTTGTTTTAGCCGATGTGCCCTTAGCAATACTTATACCGTTTTCGTCATACCAAAAGGAAACCTTTTCACCGTTAAAGACAAAGCCTGCACCGTTAGTGCCGTAAAGAAATTTGAGCATTCTTGCGTTATACTCAACACCTCTGTCTCGTCTGAAGTGCATAGCAATTTGTACTCTGCTGTTTTTATCATTAAAGCCACAGCAAAGTGCTTCATCAATAATCTGTTGTGAGATGCCAAAATCGGTAAAAAGTGATGTTTGAGGTGTCTCATCATATATAGGCTCGTTATCATAAGAAAAGCTGAACAAATCAAGCTGTGTTTTTTCTTCCTTTTCTGTATCAAGATACTTGCCGTCATTGATAAGTTCTTTAATGATACCGACAACAATATCCCACGAAAAAACGGACTCCTTTGTTCGGGTTTTATAGTTACCCTCATACATAAGAAGTCCGTTATCGGCTAAAGTAAAGCCAAAGTGTTTGTTGAATTTATCGTACTCGTCAAACCGTCTTGGATACAGCGTTTTTGTATAGTTTATGAGTTCATTTTCCTTTTTAGTGGCTTGATAAGCCTTGATGATTGCAGGCTTTCTTTGTACCAAATCATCATCGGGATTACTGAGCATATACCTGATAGCCTGTTCGTCAACAAACGGTGGCAGTTCATCGGTTACATTGTGTAAATCAGTTCGTTTAAGACTGTTTCCCTCGCCGAATTCTTGATATTGTTCATCATTCCCACCCAAGTCATCATATCCGTTTGCTTGAGTTTCTCGGTCACTCCCTGTGCTTTTGCCATCTGAGTTATGATTTGTTTTTCCATCTGCTGTGCCTGTTCCTGAATCGACATCAGGTGTTCCGTCAGCTTGCAGGTTGTCAATAAAGTTGTGAATGTCGCCTTCTTGTGATTTTTGAGATATTCCTGTCTTTTCTGTGCGTAATATCCCATTTGTTCCGTCTTTGTCGGCATAATCAAGTTCGGATAAAACTGTTCTCCGACTTGTGTGTATGTTATCTTCATTTGAATTGCTCCTTTCGTTTTTGTTTTCATCTTTATTGTAGGGACTTGTTGAAGTTTTTTCAAATATGCGATTTTCTTTTTCAAGTGCAAATACGGTTTTTGATATTTCAAGGAGTGCTGTTTTTGAAATATTGTTTGTTGCTTCACCGAGGGCATTAAAAGTATTTGGTGTATTGAAATTAACAACATCCTCAAAATCTTCCGTATCAAGCATTAAATCGGCGTCAACACCAAGCCTTGAGAGAACCGTATACGAAACGCTGTTTGAAACCAATTTACGAAACTTTGATGAAATAATATCATCAGAGAAATCTTCAAGAAAACTGTCTTGTTTTGCATTGCAAAGTTCAAAAAGATAATCGGATAAACTGTCACTTACAGCGTTTTCACAAGCAGAGATGACGGCACTGCCTAAATCGGATTGGTTATCAACTGCACTGAAAACGTTTTCAAGTGTCTTAATTACATTATTGGTGTAATCGTCTTTCATATGCCAAATAGGGACTTCTTTTGCATGCTCGCCCTCGTGTGTATCGCTGACATCAAACACATATTTTAGCCTTGGGTAGTTTTTATTTGACACATCAAAAAGTGCAATGCCTTTAGCACCTTTATTTACCCATCTGCCAAATTTTCTATTCCAGCTTGCCATAGGCAAAACTGCAACAGCGTCAGGCTTTTGAGCATAAACAAGAAGTTGCTCACTAAAAGTCAATCCGTAGTTATTGCAAGAACTTTTCAAAAACTCCTGCCAATTATTCGGCGAACGGATAACATCCTTTGAAACATCATCATAAAGAGCAGAAATGAGTTCAAACCTTGTAGCCATAGTCATCACCTTTCATCTTGCTTACCTCCGAGATATGAATAAAGCGTGTGCTTTTTCACAGCTTCTTTAATGGCACATATAACCTTAATTTCTTTAATAGAAACATTCGGCAAATCAAGCATTTCTTCTGTTTTCATATTCAAAATATCTGCCTCACTGTATTTGCCTGCCTTAAACAGCTTTAAAAGCACTTTCATTTTTGTTTGGAAATCTGTATCCATTTTTACCTCCGTATATATTAAAGGCGGCAACCAAAGTTACCGCCCAAATAAGTTTAATTATCGTTTTTCTTTTTATTTCTGACTTGAAGAAATACAAGCCCTGCAACAATAAAGACAACGAGTACAATAGACACAATCGTTTTAACTGTCATTATCTTTTACCTCCTTTTATTATCGCTCATCTCGTTCTCGGTTATGCCGTTGTCTTTCATTTTCAAAACAGCGATACATTTCAGCCTTATCGGCAACCCTTTGACCAAAGTCTTTTAACGCATCAAATTTGTTTTCAATATAATGGCCGTAATAATACGAGCCGTTATTACATTCCCAAGTGACGTATTGCTTTTCTTTATTGGCAGTTGTCCTTTCACCGAGTACGATTTCACCTTTACCGACGGTTACGGCATTGATAATGGTGTAGCCTGCATTAGTTCTGTCACTCATTATCTGTGTCTCCTTTTTTCTTTCTCTTGATAAAGAAATATACACAGCCTGCGATACCGACAAGAGAAGCACCGGCAATACCTAAAATACGATTGATATTCCTTTCGTCTCCTGTCTTTGGGTTTTCAAGTTCAGGGACTTTAATCGTTACGGTCTGTCCGTCATCGTTAATGTCAGCGTGAGCAGTTAATTCAACACCATCACGGTACAATGTCTCAAAGACTACAAGTTCGGTATCCTTTTTAATAGCCGAACCGTCAAAAGTAAAGGTGACTTCTACTTTGCCGTTTGCCTTATCGGGTATAAACTTAACGGTTGAAATAATTTCTTTGCCTTTAACTTTGAATGGTTTGCCTGTGGATTTATCCATCAATGTACCTTTGATAACATATTCGGTATTAGGTACTAAATGCTTGTACTCAACAGTATCTTTTATAGTTATTTCGCCTTTTGCGATGATTTCTTTTTTGCCATTGACGGTTGCCGTTGTTTTTAATTCCGGCACTTTATCATTGATTGCAGTAAGTTCAACCACTTGCTCGTTATCTTTGATTGTTACAGTAAATACATCTTCATTATCAAGATAACCGTCGGCTGGCTTAAGTTCCTTTATAAGGTATTCACCATAAGGAATGTTATTAAAAACAAATACGCCGCTTTCATCGGTAACAGCAGTTAAGATTACGTTGTCTTTTGCAAATTCGGTAGTGTCCGATTTGAACAAGCCAAAGGTTGCTCCCTTGATTACTTTCTGCGTTTCTCTGTCAATCTTCAAGCCTTTAACAGAACCATAAATTAGATTGTTTTTAATAACTTCACCGTTATTGACTTTAATATCAATAACCTTGACATCTTGACCTTGATATTCGGTATCAAACTCATATTTGGTGTCAGACAAGATATAATGCATATCTGTGGCAATCTCTTTTACATACCACTTAAAGCCTACGGGCAAATCACAGTCAAAGACAATGCTTCCATTTTTATCACAATTTGCAAAAGTGATAAGAGCATCTTTTGGAATAACATCGCCGTTGCTTGCTTTAATGTCCTCATCGGCATAAATACCGAATCTTACATAAGTAATTTCACCGTTATTGCCGATACCGAATGTCTTATCCTCTGCCATAATCTTTTTAAGTGAAACCGAAATCTTCTGCCTATCGTTATACACCGAAAGGTCGGTTGAGGTAACGGAAACATTCTGTCCTGCATAGGTGAGTTCAGCATCATACTTGGTGGCATTATGAACATATCCGTTTGGTGCAGTCTTTTCAATAACTGTATATTTACCGAGATAAAGTTCTTTTGATTTAGCCACACCGTCATCATCGGTTGTGATAGTATCAACCAATGAGCCTTGATCGTATCTTACAGTGCCATCAAGTGTAGTAATATCTTCAGCAGCATAGACTTCAAACACTGCACCTTTAAGATTGCCTACGCTGTATTTTGGAGTGTATACACCGTTATTTTCTTCAACAGATGAGAATATCTCTCCGGTTTTTGTAATATTGATTACACCTTTTTGTGCCATATCCTTTGCTTTGACCTTTACTACGGTTACGCCTGTATCGGTTGAAGCATTCTCCTGTGAGATTACAAACGGAATAGGAGTATCGTCAAGAACATATCCATACGGAGCTTGTACTTCTTTGAGAGTGTAATCACCATAAGGCAGTTTTTCGGGTGTAATTAAATATCCCTCTTTGTTGGTGTAGAAAGTATGAATCGAAGTCACTTGAGGGTAGGTGTACTGCATTGTAATTCTATGGTTGTTGCTATCGTAGATTTCAAAAGCAGCACCTTCGTATGGGATTCGTTTACCCGTTTCCTTATCAAGTTTAACCACCTTGAGATACGACTCGAAATTTTTATTGTTGATAAGGAATTTGTATGTTTTACCATCGGTATTGATAAACACATCAAAATCGGTTATTTTTTCTCTGCCGTCCCATCCCTTTGTTTGATGGACTGTGTAAACACCATAAGGCAGTAGTTTTGTGCTTGCAAAACCATCCTGATCACAAATAATTGTATCTCGCTCGTCTTTATCGGCGTTTACAAATGAGCCTGACGATTTAAGATAGATTTGAAACTCTGCACCTTTTTCGGGTGTTTCGATTTGAGTTTCACCATCATCCGTATGTTTGATAATGCTGATTTTACCCTTGATAACTTGCTCCATAACAGCCATATCGGGTGCTGTGTTATATTCAATGTTGTAATCCCTTGGATCCGCACCGACTCTGTACACGGTATCATTTAAAAGATAACCTTCACTTGGACTGATTTCTCTAACAGTCCAGTCAGTACCGCATACGAAATAGTCTGTTGTGAAAGAGCCGTTACTGTCGGTTGTATATTGTGCAATAAGTTCATTGCCTTTATACAAGCCATAAACAGCACCGCCGAGTTTTGCGTCGCCTTGTGCGTGTCCTTTTTCGTAGTCTTGCTTTGTGACATTAACCCTAAATTTTTTAAGTGTATTATGAAACGCTACCGAAGTTGATTGATTACTTGCAATAGTAATTGTCTTAGACTGATTTGGTACATATCTATCTATACTTTCCTCTGTGATAGTGTATGTTCCCGGTGCTAATCCTGAAAGTGGTATTTCTCCGTTTTCATCTGTTGTGAATGTTTTTGAAAAATCTTTTGGACCCGTAAAATGGAATCTTATTCCACTTATAACTCCATCTTCGGATGTCTTAAAGAGTTTCATTCCACCGACGGAAGTTATTGAACCTGAAAACGCCATTGAAACAGGGTCATAATATGCCGAATAAATAAGTTTTTGATATGATTCACTTCCATAGGGATAGTAAAGCAAAAGTTCATCGTCATCGCCTGTACCGTCTTTGTAATATTCACCGTTAGAAACTCTAAAACTTGATGCTGTACAAGATTCATCAACCTTAACAGTCAATGAATTAGAATTCTTTTTATGAATAATGCTCCAGCCGTTACCTTTTTTAGTAAAGGCAGGATAATCACACAATACTTTATTTGTGTCTGTAACAATAAGGCTTCCTCCGGGAAGAACTCTACCAACATTCGTTTTATTAAACGAAGGCTTTTTATCAAGTTTACTCATACGCTTTTTTGCATTATCACACCAAGTTTGATAGCCGCTGTCACTAAAAGTCCAATTTGTATCTGAACCAAAGATTGACCACACTTTTTTCTGACAGTAAGCCATATCCTGCCAATCTATCGAGTTGCCGTGTTCAAGGTAATATCCTGCAAATATCCATTTTGCAGCTTTAATTGCCGTGTCACTTGCCATAGCCCTTTTGCCTTTAAGATACGATGAACTCGGTGAGGTTGTGCCGTATTCAATACAGAAAAGAGGATAAGTTGTACCGCCTTTTTTAGTAGTATGAACTTCGTGTCCGTAATGCTTTGAAACGCTTACATCAAGTTTCTTCATACCCGACACCGCACCGAGGTTTTCCGTTGCCGCAAAAACACTTAACGGAAACATCATTGTAACTGTTAATACCGACAAAAGAATCGCAACTATTCTTTTGCCTAAACTTTTGAATTTATCTTTCATAACTTTTCCTTTCTGCCTGTTTTTAGGCATAAAAAAAGAGAAGATTGTTACATCTTCTCGACTTAAATTTATGATATTGTTTATTTGAAATTGCCTGTCCATTTACCACAGTAACCGCAACTCCAGCATTCATAGCCTTGTGGGCAGTTAGCAAAATATTCATCATCGGACATTTCTCCGCTTTCCCATTTATCTGCCCAAGATTTCATTACCGAATCAACATATGCCTTAACATCCGATTTGCTGTCAAACCATCTGCCCATATTGCCGCATTTCATTGAATGATTATTGTTATTACTACATTGACTTACTTTTTGGGTTGTTGGTTGTTTTGGTGTAGTCGTTGCTTTTTTTGTATGCTGTGTTGTAGATTTTGTTGTTTGAACAGGTTTTGATGTTGTAGACACAACCTTTCTTTTTGTGGTTGTTTCACTCAACTCAATCTTGTTTGAAGTTGTGCTCGTTATTTTTGCATTTGTAGTTGGAGCAGTAGTTGTTGTATCGGCTTTCGTATCATTTTCGGCAGTCGAAACAGTAAGTGTTGTTTCTTTACTTGCAGAAAAGGAACTTATTTCTGCATTTTTATTTACATCACTGTTTTTAACCGAACAACCTACGAATACACTGATTAGCACAACTGCAACCATACATAACACGATTGACTTTTTCATTAAGCATTCCTCCTTTGCTTTCACTGCCAATTTAACAGATTTTGGTAATTTCGGCAAAGGTGCGTTTATTAAATCATACACATCATTCCTTTATTTGATTTATAAGGCTCTTCCTTTTCTGCAAGTTTGCATGTTAAATAAGGGGGTATATTGAAAAGAGGGGGGATAGGAAAAATATACTCCTGCTATCTGCTGTCTCTTTCGGCTCTGCTTTTTAAAAACTTGTTGTAATGCTCCAAAGCCTTGCATACATAATCTTGCCTTTTCTCAGGTGCAACAGATTTTGGAATATACTTTTCAAGCGCCTTATGTGGAATTATGAGCCTTTCCTGTTGGTTAGGTTTCAATTCGCACATAACATCAAGGATAGTGTCGCCGTTGAGTTCTCCGTCGTTAAACATCTTATGCATACGAATAGCCTGAGCGTGAGACGGCGTACAACATTCGCTTTCTATTGCTTCCAACAAACCTTGCTGACATTCTTTATCAAGATATGATATTTCAACAGCCGGCAACATTTTCATTTTACCCTCATCAACCATTTCCAGCAGTTCAGGTATAAGATAGGTAAGGCGAATATACCTTTGTATTTGCCTTGCACTATCATCACTATTTTCTGCAAGTTTATCTATTGATAATAACTTCTCGCCAAAATGGCGAGAAGTGTTAAAACTCTTTCCTTGATGTTTCATCGCATCCAATTTCATTTTGTATGCAAATGCCTTTTCACTCGGCAAAATGTTTTCTCTTTGGATATTGCTGTCAACCATAATGACGGTTGCGGCGTCATCGTCCAAATTTGAAACGATACAACGCAATGTGTTTTTACCGGCTATCTCACTTGCAAATTTTCGTCTGTGTCCTGAGATAATTTCATAATCACCGTTATCTTTCTCACGAACAATAGCAGGAACCAACACTCCGTTTTCAGAAACACTTTCAACAAGTTTATTCATTTCTTCGTCATCACGCACTTTAAACGGATGATTAGGAAACGGCACAAGCTTTTCAAGCGGAATATCTTTTATAGTCGGAGTAAGTCCGTTTTCTCGCTCGCTTTGTGATGTAAATAAATCATCGAGCCTGTTCAGACTGAAGTCTGTTTTTCTCTTTTCGCTCAAGTTTCAACACCTCCTTCGTAAAGTCTGCATACGATTTTGCAACCTTACTGTTTTTATCATAAGCGAATATTGATTTACCGCTTATTGCAGTTTCAGCCGCTTTAATACCCATAGGTATTTGCGTATCAAAAATTTTAAGATATTTGCCGTATTCATTTACGATAGCTTCCTTTGTACTTCTAGAAAGATTAGTTCTACCGTCTACAAGTGTAAGCAAAATACCGTCAATTTTAAGTGACGGGTTAATTTGTCTTTTAACTTTACTTATAGTTTTAACAAGTTGTGTCATACCTTTAGCTGCAAGAAATTGCGACTGCACAGGAATGATAACCGAATCGGCAGCAACCAATGCATTAACCGTAAGCACGCTTAATGACGGCATACAGTCTATAACCACATAATCATACGCAGCTTTTATTGAATTTACATAACCTTTCAGCACGGTTTCACGGCTCATTGTGTTTACCAAACTAAGTTCAAGTGCCGACAAATCAAGGTTAGCCGGGAGCAAATCAATATTTTCTTTATGGTGGAGAATACCGTTTGCAGGGTTCTTGTTTCTTTCTTCGATATACTCGATGAGTTTGTCTGCAAGAGTAACCGAAAGTTCGTCCGTATCTCGCCAACCCAAAGCTGTTGTCAAATCACCTTGTGGGTCACAGTCGATAAGCAAGACTTTCTTGCCCTCATTTGCTAGACCTACTCCAAGATTTAAGGCGGTTGTAGTTTTTCCTACGCCGCCTTTTTGATTGCATATTGCAATTACTTTTGTTTGTTTCGTTAAAAACACCTCCTTTTTAGTTCTATATATACAAGAAAGCCTGCCGATTTTAACCGACAGGCTTTTAACTATATACAGTTATTTGGTTGTTAATATAAGATAAATATTTTTGATATTAGATGTAAAAAAAGAACTGATGCAGGCACCAGTTCTCCAAAAAATATTTTTTTACTCTCACGCTAGGTAACATAATACTACAACTTAGAATCATTGTCAAGAAAAAAATATATTTTTATGACGTTTTTTATAAAATCGTAAGATGAAATGAGTTTGTCATTATTTATAAATACTTTTTTATATTTTATGCAATAATTTTCATTAAAGACTTTTAATTTTTCAAAAACATTCTTATTATCAACCAATTTAAAATAAACATCAATTAAGCCACAAAGATCACTAATGATTTTTTTTGACATGTTTGTGCTTAGTGTTCGTTTCTTTATTCCGTGATTTCCTAAGAAAGATAACATTTTTAAATCTTTATATTCGGTTGTTTCGTTTATTTTGCTAATACATGTATTGTTATGTGCAACAATATTTCTAATTCTTCTTACAGAGGACAGATGTATTTCTATATCATTAAAAGTTTTACTTTTTAGTAAATTATGGTATTTTTTATAAAAGTAGTGAATAAATCTTTCTAATGTTCCAAATTGAATAACATCTAGAAATTCATCTAATTGTAGGTCTTTAAGGGAATGAATATTCATATATTCATTTAATGTGTCGTTATTGTCACAAGTATAAATTGAATCCAAAAATTCTTTTTCTGTTACATAATATTCGTTTATTAATGTATTAGTGTCGCAGACTGATTCTGCGTCATATATAAGTTTTGTTTTTAGTGAATTTTCAATTTCTAAACACAAAGTCATTAATATAGCTCTTAATTCAGAGTCAATTATTGCCAAATAATATAATTGAGAAAAATCAAGATTTACAAATTGATTTGCTTTGTATGAAATCTTATATTTTTCAAAAAGAGAAGAATATTCCATTAATCTATAATATGAGTAATTTGTTTTTATTATGTTCAGTGCTTGTGATTCACTTATATTAATAAATGTGATATTTTGTTCTCTTAATTTATTAATGTAATCCATTTTAATTATCTTCCTTTTGAGTAATATTCTCAACCTTATCAGTCAAAAGTATTGAATTTGCAGCAATTGAAAAATAATCATTGCAAAGACGAAGCATTTCATTTTTACTATTAGTAATAATTGTGTCATTATATGCAACAATTTGTAAAATTCCTACAATTTTTCCTTTACACGAAATGGGAATTCCTATATATTGAGAATAATTCACATCACCTATATCAGTAAACTTTTTTTCTATTTGTTTCTTGTTCATCAGTATTTGAATTTTTGTTGGATTATTATCAAATATTGATTTATAAAAAGTTCCGTCAGCTTCCTTTTCTGAAATGAAATTCCTATACGATTTCGGACAATGTGTCGCCGCATCGCTAGAATCACGTGACATCATAGTGAATCCCTGCACATTATTTTGTTGTTTTCTAAACATTATACTTACTGAGAAGGTGCCGCCTTTTTCGGATGTTTTTTTCAAAAACTCGTGTACTTTCTCACATATCTCGTCACCTTTTGATTGCATCCATTGCCAATCAACAACTTCACTATGACCATGATGTCCGGATACATAGTCATAAAGTTTATCTGCATTATCTTTTATAACCTTGTTGTATTTTATTAGTAAATTTGAAAGTGCATCAACTTCTTTTGGAGCTTTTTTATTAGACATTTCATACTTTTTGATTTGTTTGTTTTTACCATTTTCTATTTTACCATATATAATTACTGCAATAATGTGAACAGCCAAAAGTAATATACTAACTTTAAAAAGAAAATCATTTTCAATAGAAAATAAAGGTCTTTTATCTTTGTTAACAGATATTGAAAACGGCAATAATAACGAATATATTACTGGTAAAATGGTCAAAAGAAGTGACTTAATAATAACATCATTAAAAAATTTTTTAATTTTTTCCATATTCATTAAACCTCCGACACAATTCTACAAATTATTTTAACAAAATACAACTGTTTTTTCAAGCATTTATTTCCAGTTATACTCAAATAAATATATTTTTTGTGTTTAAATTTAGATTAAACAATTATGCTTTATTACCATAATAAATTTTCGGAGCAATCTAAAATATGGTAAACAATTATGCGAAAAGGATCGGAATTGATTACATATTACACCTCATATGTTCAGGCACACTTTTGCAACTACTCTTATGGACGAAAATGTAAACATAAGATATATCCAGCAGCTTCTCGGTCACACCTCAATTACAACTACTCAAATTTACACTCACATAAGCACAAATAAAATTCGTCATATTCTTGAGGAAAATCATCCGAGAAATAAGATGAGTATATAGTTTTCGGTACCCCAAGATTTAAGGCGGTTGTACTTTTACCTACACCGCCTTTTTGATTGCATATTGCAATTACTTTTGTTTGTTTCGTAAAAAACACCTCCGTTTTAGTTCTATATATACAAAAAAGCCTGCCGTTTTTAACCGACAGGCTTTTAACTATATACAGATGTTTTGTTGTTAATACAGGATAACTCTGAATTATTCTGTATTAAATACACTTATGAAAAAAGTTTT
>SAMEA104315426__coassemble_164_pt1 | contig 81705 bp, 74 predicted proteins | sample SAMEA104315426__metabat2_low_PE_040 | metagenome-assembled genome bin SAMEA104315426 (sample SAMEA104315426) | gut metagenome | biome: Monkey gut; feature: monkey-associated habitat; material: faeces | place: China | collected 2013 | reverse complement strand
TTTTTTTGATGATAAACGTATTATATCATATTAAACAATTTTTTACTACCTATAGTATACATTTCAGGGCAAACTCTTGACAATTACAGTAGCGACTGATATAATTAACATACTAAAAGTATGTAAGGTGAATTATGGCTAGAAACAAATACCCGGAAGAGACAGTAACCCTGATTCTCGACACGGCACAAAAGCTGTTTCTTGAAAAAGGTTACGAACACACAACAATTCAAGATATTATCGATAATTTAGGCGGTTTGACCAAAGGTGCTATTTATCACCATTTCACTTCAAAAGAGGATATTCTGAATGCTGTTACTGCAAGGCTTTTTCAAGAAAACTCTTTGGTTCGCAAGTGGAATAAGATAGCAGAGGACACCTCTCTTAACGGTGCGCAGAAGCTTAAAGCAATGCTTTATGAGTCTCTTGTTGACGAACAGGAGCAGAAGTTCAGAAGTATGGGTATTCATCTCCAGAATATGCCACATATGTTAAGCGACCTGCTTTTAAGGTCTGTGAATGATATTGCGCCCAACGCAATCAAACCGGTTCTTGAAGAGGGAATAAAAGACGGTTCTATCAAAGTACCGTTTGCCAAAGAACTGGCAGAGATTATATCTTTACTTGCTAATGTTTGGCTCAATCCTCTTGTTTTTTCAATGAGTGATGAGGACATTGAGAAAAAGTGTCAGGTAATTTTAGGTATGATGGCAATGCTCGGTGTCGATGTTGCTGATATGTATCCGGCGGTTTACAATATGAATAAGCAAATTAACGAAATGGATAACAGAAAATGATAGGTTGCCACCTCGGTGGCAATTTATTAAGGCAGTATACATACCAAAAGTATGAATAAAAAATAAGCCGCACCTGCGGCAATAAATTTCGCCATTATACATACCAATAGTATGCACCGAAAGGAGTTTCACAATGAAAACAAAACTGCATAACGAAAAAACACGCTATCTTTTAGGTTTGTCAGGGCAGAACATACTATACGCACTTGTGTCATCCTGCTTTGCCTACTATCTGCAATTCACCATTTTAATTCCTGCCTTTTGGCTCGGAATCATACTCAGTTCGGCTAAAATCTTTGATGCGGTAAAAGACCCGTTCATTGGTGCATTCATCAACAAAAGCAAATGGCCTTTAGCAAATTATCTATGGTATTTACCTCTGCCAACTGCCGTTATTACAGTTCTTTGCTTTACCATGAAGATATATTCTGACGGCAACAGTACACTTCAGAATGCAACGATTATTATTTATGGATTTGTTGTTTTCTTTCTTTGGGAGATTATCTTTTCATTTGGCGATATCCCGATGATAAGTTATCCTAATGTACTGTGCAAAGACGAAGGGGAACGCACAAAGCTACTTTCTCTTCGTCCCGTGGGTGCAATGGTCTGCAGTATTTGTTGTCTAATTGTTCAGCCGCTTGCTTTTGCATCTTCAGGAGCACTTGGCGGAATACAAACAGATGAACGAAATGCATTTTTCATTATTACTCTTGTTTTCTCAATTGTCGGCTATATTCTTTATCAGTTAACCGTATCAAAAGAACGGTTACAATATACCGAAAAGAAGAGTTCTAATGAGAAACAACAGTACAGATATATACTTACCAATCCTCTTTTGCGGAAAATTATCATATCAGGACTGTTCTCTTCAATGAGTGCTTTGCAAGGAGTGGTCTTGCCTGCGTTGGTTGCCTTTTACTTTTCAAGCAAAAATTCAGGTCTTACCTTTCTTTATACATTCTTGCTCGGTACAGGTAGTTTTGTCGGTTTAATGCTTTCGACTTTTCTTGTACCTATACTTTCAAGAAAACTCGGAAATGAGAAAGCCTATGTGATATGCAACCTTGTATCCATACTGCCAAACATTATGATTTTTATATTGTATCTCGGCAACAAAACAACAATGAACACTTTAGGGAATTTTGCGGTTATGTTCATACTCTCACTTGTATCAGGCAGTTTTTTGAGTCTTGCTTCAAACATCCGTACTCTGCTGATTGATGAAGCGGTCGAGTTAGAATACAAACTATCAGGTGCAAAGCCGACAGCATTGTTCTTCTCTTTTCAGACTGCAATTATCAAAATTCGAAGCGGTGTTTCTTCATTGATATCGAGTGCAGGATATATGGTAATAGGCTTCACGAGTGCCGAAACGGCCAAACTGAATGAGTATATTGCAAACGGTTTTGTTGCGAGAGAAAGTGCGGAATACACCGCTTTATTTGCAATGCTGTTCTTCTTGTTTAGTATTTTGCCGGCGGTCAGTTCTCTGTTGGCGGTAGTTCCATTTATAAAAGACTTGACATTCAAAAACTGACATAATAAATGCTACAAAGTCACCCTGTTAAAGTATAAATTTTCTAAATACAATATAAGAAGTCAATCAGTTACGCTGAAAAATGATAAATAATATTACAATACATAGTGGAAATATTATGGAGGTAACAATGGATATAAAAACAAACAATGCAACTGAATCAATTTTAGCGCTTAAGCGATATGTTGCAAGCAATGAGCTACATACAGAAAGACATAAAGCCACAATTCTTATTCATGCTAACCGAAAAGACTATGGACCTGGATTTTTAGTAGTAAGCGTAACAGTAAACGGAGAAGTTGGTCAAATAATAATTGAAGATTTGCATACGGTATATGGAAGTTGTCCTAATACATTTACTACTAAAGACAGTTTCTTTTCGTTTATTGCCAATACTCTTTGTGTAAAAACAAAACATGCTATTCAAGGCGAAATAAGCATTAACATAACTTGATTAAAAAAGTTCTGTAATCGTTTGATTGCAGAGTTGCAATTGTATGTAATATTTCAGAAATAAACAAAAAATCCGAACCCTTTTCCTATTGGGAAAATTTGGTTCGGATTTTTCTGTTTTGGTGCAGGAGAAGGGACTTTCGTCAGAACATATTGCGTGATTAAATATCATTGCAAGCAATGATTTAACAATCACTTCGTATGTTCTTCCTCTTAGCAAAATTACATTAGCGTAATTTTGCTATAAATTGTTCATGTGGGTTCAAGTCCAACAATAAAAGAGAGCAACGGTCTAAAGACCATTACTCTCTTTTGGTGCAGGAGATGGGACTTGAACCCACATGAATTTGCATTCACCAGAACCTGAATCTGGCGCGTCTGCCATTCCGCCACTCCTGCGTATTCTGCCCTGCAAAGCAGGGCGTTTTTATTTTTCCAAAAAACCGTTTTTGTCAAGTTCGGTAATGAATTTGTCAATTTCCGCCATTGCGTCGGTCTTGCTTATATCATACTCTTTTATGATTTTATTTGCAATACTTTCTTTGTCGGTTTCTTTTTCAAGGCACTTCCAAATGAAGTGACCCGTTTCGTTGAGCGTAATCATTCCGTCAAAATCTTTTGTGTGCTCGCCGACTGTTATTGCAATGATTTTGTCGCCGATTTTTCTTGTAACAAACCCGTCTTTGATTTTCATATTTTCACCTTAAAGCTTAACTTCTTGTGGCATACCGCCGTTTTCTCTGCTTTCGTCTGCAAGGTAAACGCTGAGGTGTCCTGCAACGCTGTCAAAGATTGATGTGCAGGCAAGACTCGGCTTTTCACCTCTGATAAATTTAACAAAGTCTGCGGCAAGTCGCTCGTCACCGCCGCCGTGACCGCCGTAAGCACCTACCATATCGCCTGTTACCTTGAGGTCAACTTCCTCAACATCACATTCTTCGTTGTGTGCATCGGGTGACGGATTAATCTTTAAAACAGTAAACTTGCTTTCTTCAAAGTTACCGAAGATTTCACCCTTTGTGCCGATGATGTGAATATCTCTTCTTGGCTCGGCAGAACCGCCTACCATATTGTGCGTGCCTGTTGCACCGCTTGCAAAGTTAACGAGAACCGATTGATGGTCAACAACATTGTTGTCGCACTTGTAGATACATCTTGCATACGGATTGTCCGATTTCATAAGTGCAATTTTGTCCTCAATAGTAGGGTTTTCAATGTTTTCAAGAGCGTCCCAAACATAAAATGCCCATCTGTCCGGGTGGTCTATGTAAAGTCGCTTTGTGGAATAAACGCAGGTGTCAACTAAAGGACAATCTTTCATGCAGATTGTGCCTGCACCTTTCGGAGCATTTTCAGGCTTGAATTGGAATTTGCCTCCGAATGAACTGATTTGAGTCGGCTTTGTTTCGCTCATCATCCACATCATTATGTCGAGGTCGTGGCAACATTTTGCAAGGAGCATTGTTGTGTGGCACTTGTCCTTGTTTGCCCATTTGCCTCTTACATATGATGTTGAAAGGTGGTGGTACGAAACATGTTCGGTCGTTTGTATATTGATAATATCGCCGATTTCGCCGTTTACTATTCTTTCCTTAATTCCGTAATAAAACGGAGTATATCTGAGAACATGGCAAATCATAACCTTAGAATTGTTTTTCTTTGCACAGTCAACTATTTGACGCATTTCATCTTCATTTGGTGCAAAAGGCTTTTCAAGGAGCATATCGTATCCTGCATTGAGAAGCGGAACTGCCGTTTCAAGATGCTGTTCGTCCATTGTTCCGTTGATGACTGTATCTGCAAGTTTGCCGTGCTTTGCGAGTTCTTCGGCATTTTCAAAGCACATGTCTTCTGAAAATCCGAATTCTTCCATAGCCTTTTTTCTTCTTATCGGGTTGGGGTCGGCAACTCCGACAATCTTAAGCATTTCAGGATTTGTTTTTGCAAGTTTGCTGTACACAAATGCTCTGTGTCCCGCACCTACAATAATTGCTGTAATTGGTTTTTGTTCCATAGTAACACCTTCTCCGATAAATATCGCTATCGATTATACCACTTTTTATGTATATATTTCAATATGTTTTTTGCTTTTTTATGATGTTTTTCTCATTGACATAAATTAATTATGTTATATAATATTATTATCTTTATGCGCTTTTTAGGAGGGAAAATGAAACAGCTTTTACCGTTTTTGAAAAACTATAAAATACAGTCGTTTTTGGCTCCGCTTTTTAAAATGCTTGAGGCGATATTTGAACTTATCGTACCTCTTGTAGTGGCTTCGATTATTAATGACGGTATTCGAGAGGGAAACCTTAAATTAGTTGTGTCAAAGGCACTTTTGCTTGTAGTTCTTGCTGTTGTGGGTATGGTTGCGGCTATTACTGCACAGTTTTTTGCGGCAAAGGCTGCCACAGGTTTTGCAACGGAAGTCAGACACGCTCTGTTTAAAAAAATTCAAACCTTTTCGTTTAATGAGATTGACTCAATAGGCACGTCAACTCTCATCACTCGAATGACAAATGATGTCAATCAGGCACAAAGTACGGTTAATATGGTGCTTCGCCTGTTCTTGCGTTCACCGTTTATTGTTGCGGGTGCATTTATTATGGCATTTACCATTGATGCAAAAATCAGCCTTATTTTTTTGCTTGTAATTGTACTTCTCAGTATTGTTGTTTCGGTTATTATGAAATGCACCGTTCCAATGTATAAAAATGTGCAAAATACGCTTGACTCCGTAACTCTTATGACAAGAGAAAATCTCACAGGTGCAAGGGTTATCCGTGCGTTTACAGAGGAAGATGACGAGTATAACAAATTTAAGGAAAGAAATAATCTTCTTGCACATTTTCAAAGAAGCGTTGGCAGAATTTCCGCTTTGATGAATCCTATTACCTATATAATCATCAATCTTGGCATTGTGCTTCTTATTTACAGCGGTGCATTAAAGGTTGAATCGGGAACTCTCAATCAAGGTCAGGTTGTTGCTCTTTATAATTATATGAGTCAAATTCTTGTTGAACTTGTCAAATTTGCTTCTCTTATTGTAACAATTACAAAGGGCTTTGCTTCGGGCGGAAGAATTGCAAATGTTTTGAATGTTCAAAACACTCTTGAGCATACCGATGACAACAAAGTATATGATAATCATGCAGTTTGCTTTGACAATGTTTCGCTCACATATCAGGGAGCGGGTGAAGAAAGCCTTACAGATATCAGCTTCTTTGCCGACAAAGGTCAAACAGTTGGTGTTATCGGCTCAACAGGCAGCGGTAAATCAAGCCTTGTAAGCCTTATTCCGCATTATTACGATGCAACAAAGGGCAGAGTAACCGTCAACGGTAGGGATGTTAAATCTGTTGATAAAGAAGAACTTCGCTCAAATATCGGCTTTGTTATGCAAAAAGCGGTGCTCTTTGCCGGCACTGTCCGTGACAATATCAAATGGGGCAAAAAGGACGCAACGGATGAGGAAATCAACGAAGCACTCCGTATTGCTCAGGTTTATGATAATGTGTATGCAAAGGAAGGACTTGATACGCTTATCGAACAAAACGGCGCAAACCTTTCGGGAGGTCAAAAGCAAAGGTTGTCTATTGCACGAGCCATTGTGTCAAAGCCTGAAATCATAGTGCTTGATGACAGTGCGTCGGCTCTCGACTTTGCAACGGAAAAGGCACTTCGGGAAGCAATATTGTCACTTGATTATAAGCCGACCTTGTTCATCGTGTCAGAACGAACTTCCTCAATTTTGTCTGCCGATAAAATCATTGTTCTTGAAGACGGACAGATTGTTGATGTCGGCACAAATGAACAACTCCTTAAATCCTGCGAGGTTTACAGAGAAATCTATTTCTCGCAGTTTAGCGAAGAGGAGGTGGCTGTCGGTGACTAATAAACAGATATTAAAGCGTGTCCTTGCATATGTCGGCAGATATAAAGCAATGCTTGTTGCATCAATGCTTCTTGCACTTGTCAGCGTTGCCGGCTCACTTTACATTCCTGTTCGTATCGGTAATGTAATCGACTTTATAATTGATAAGGGACTTGTTCGGTTTGACAAAATCGTTCCCGTTCTTATTGAAGTTTGTGTTGTTATCGGCGTTGTTGCACTTTCTCAATGGGTGATGAATGTGCTCAACAACAAGATGACTTTTGGCGTTGTCCGTGATATGAGGGACAAGGCATTTGCAAAAATTGAAAAGCTTCCTATTTCTTATCTTGATTTTCATCCAAGCGGTGAAATTGTGTCGAGGGTAATAGCGGATGTAGACCAATTTGCAGACGGCCTCTTGATGGGCTTTACCCAGTTTTTTACCGGTGTTGTTACAATTCTCGGCACTCTCATATTTATGTTAAAAATTAATTGGTGGATTACAATCGTTGTCGTTGTTGTCACTCCGCTTTCATTTGTAATTGCTTCGTTTATTGCAAAAAACACTCACAAAATGTTCAAACTTCAGTCCGAAACAAGAGGCGAGCAAACCTCGTTTATTGACGAAATGATAGGCAATGCAAAGACTGTTGACGCATATTCTCACGCAGATGAAAATATGCAAAAGTTTGACGAAATCAACGGCAGACTTCAGGATTATTCGCTCAAAGCCGTGTTCTTCTCGTCAATCACCAATCCGGCTACAAGATTTGTCAATTCAATCGTTTATGCCGCAGTTGCAATGTTCGGTGCAATCCTTGCCGTAAAGACAAATCAAGAGGCAATCACGGTCGGTGTGCTCACATGCTTTTTGTCTTACGCAAATCAGTACACAAAGCCGTTTAATGAAATCAGCGGTGTTGTCACAGAACTTCAAAATGCTTTTGCCTGTGCAGGCAGACTTTTCGAACTTCTTGCCGAGGAGGAAGTTCCTGCAGATGCCGAAAATGCAGTTGAAATCAAATCTGTTGATGGCAAAATGCAACTTACAAATGTTAATTTTTCTTATGTTGAAAATAAGAAACTTATCGAAAATTTCAATTTGTCTGTTCAACCCGGACAGAGAGTTGCAATTGTAGGTCCTACCGGTTGCGGCAAGACAACGCTTATTAATCTCCTTATGAGATTTTATGATGTAAACAGCGGCTCAATTTTGCTTGATGATAAGGATTATGATGATATAACCCGCAAGTCGGTCAGAAAAAACTTCGGTATGGTTCTTCAGGATACATGGCTCAAAGCCGGCACCATTAAGGACAATATTAAACTCGGTGCTGAAAATGCTACTGATGAAGAGGTTGTAGAAGCTGCCAAAAAAGCACATTCTCATTCGTTTATCAAACGACTTCCAAACGGCTACGATACCGTTATCGGTGAGTCCGGCGGCTCTCTCTCGCAGGGTCAAAAACAGCTTCTTTGCATAACACGCTTAATGCTCTGCAAACCTCCAATGCTTATTCTTGATGAAGCAACATCATCAATCGATACGAGAACAGAAATTCGTATTCAAAAAGCTTTTGCTCATCTTATGGAGGGCAGAACAACATTTATAGTTGCTCATCGTCTTGCCACAATTAAAGAGGCGGATATAATTCTTGTTATGCGTGACGGTAATATTGTTGAACAGGGCACACATAAGGAATTGCTTGCTAAAAAAAGCTTTTATTATGAACTGTATAATTCGCAGTTCCCATCGGTTAAGTGATAACCAAAAGGAGAAATTATGAAAAAATTACAAAAAATACTATCAATCGTACTTGTTGCAATTTTTGTCTGCCTTACATTTTGCTCGTGCTCAAATACGGGTAAAAGTATAATGACAGCTACATATTCAGATTCTGCCAATGTTACCGACGGTTTAAATCTTGCTCCTTCTGCAACATACATCACACAAGACGGCAAAACAAAAAAGAGTTTTTCCCTCAAGGGTAAGGCAGAAGAAAACAAGTATGTAACCGTTGATTTTGGAGATAGCGTCGATTTCAACACCGTTATCCTCGGCGAGTCGGGTAAAAAAGTTACCTTGTTTGAAATTTACGGCTCAAATGAGCAGGATGCAAATTATCAGTTCCTTTATCAAAGTGATTGTATTGAGGGCGGACACACCTGCTTTTTGGGTGATGTAAAATATAGATACCTTCGCATTTTTGTAAATCAGGCTTCGGGCAAGTTCAATGTCAACAACTTTGAGGCTTATTATCTTAAAAACGAAAATGCAAAGAATCTCCGTGTAAACTCTTATTTAATTGCCGAGGATATTAAAGAAAATGCGGATTATTCCAATCTTGATGCACTCACAGATGTCATTGTTTTCGGTACTGCGAAATTTGACGGTCAAGGTAATATCAAGTTTTACGATAATGATTCAAATGAGGTTGACGAAAAGTACTATGCCGATAAAGTTAATCTTTTAAAATCAAAAATCGGCGAAAGAAAGATTAACCTTATCTGTGATATTGCAATGCCTTACGGCGATGACAATGCCGATATCATATCAATGCTCAGTGATGAACATGTTGACAACCTTGTTGCAAATATCGTTGATTTTGTAAATAAATACGGCTTTGACGGCTACGATATGGACTATGAGTTCCCTAACAGCAAAAACGAGTGGAAACTCTTTAATAACTTCCTGCGTAAACTTGACAAGGCTATGCCAGATAAAATTATTTCGCTTGCAATAGCACCTTGGGATTTGCAGTTTGATGACGATGTACTTAAAATTATCGACAGGGCAGAGGTTATGCTTTACGATATGTTTACTGCCCACGGCTATCATTCAATTTTCTCAACCACCGTTAACGGAGTTAACAAGGCTCTCAAGGGCGGCTTCACCGCAGAGCAGATAGACCTCGGCGTTCCGTTTTATTCAAGGCCTACAAACCGCCTTGGCTATTGGGGCAATTACAATCAGTTCGGCAATAAAATCGATAAGTACACAAATCTCATTTATTTTAACGATTTTGACCACGACGGTAATCCTATGACCGCTCCGCAGTATATCAATTCTTATCAAATGATTGCTGATAAAACAGCGTTTGCCATTGATGCCGGACTCGGCGGAATTATGATTTGGCATTATAGCTGTGATTTGCCGAGTGATAACGAATTTTCGCTTTTCGGTGCAATCAGAGATACAATGACCGCAAAACAAAAATAAAAAATTAAACTTAAAAACATATACTTAAATAAAAGGCTTCTTTCACGAGAAGTCTTTTATTAATTTTGTATAAAAAATCGTATTAAATTAATTGATTTTATGTTACCTTTGCTGTATAATTAAAACATTGAAATATAGTTGTGAAAAATGTCGAGGAGAAATTTATTATGGATTTTCAAACAATATATTTGCCGATAGGCGTGCCGTCATACGATTTGGACGAAGCTCGTATGAAATATAACGATTCTATCGGTATGCTGAAATTGGTGGATAAAAATATTGTCGCTCCCAACGGACCTATTGTGTCTGTTAAAGAACTTTGTGAATTTTTAAAGGATAAAAGTCCGACTTTTGCTATTGTGCAGAATCTGACCTTTGCTACCGGCGTTTTTATTACCGAAATTTTGAGAAGCGTTGATTGTCCGCTTTTGCTTTGGACAATTCCGGAACCGGTTATTGACGGTCAAAGATTACGCCTTAATTCGCTTACAGGTGCGTATTCGGCGGCAAATGTTATGGAAAATCTCGGCAAAAACTTTTGCTATGTAATCGGCTCAACATTTGCCGATGAAACCGTTGATGAAATTAAGACGGCACTTCTTGCGGCAAAACTTAAATATTCGCTTACAAAGCTCAATCTTCTTCAGGTCGGCAACGCTCCGGCAGGTTATGGTTTCGGCAAGGGGATTGAAACCGAACTAATGCGTGTGTTCGGTGTTAATCTTGTGTCGGTTGAAGCAAGACAGCTTATGGAAGCGGCAAATTCATATGACGAGGACGATGTAAGACATTTTATTTTTGATGTGCAGAATATCGTGCCTAATTTGTTTAATATAGACAGAGAAAATCTTTTTGCCGCAGGCAGACTTTTTAAGGCTTATTTTGATTATTGCAATCAAAACGATATAGGTGCCGTGTCGTCTTGCTGTATGCACGATTTTATCAATGTATACGGCACTCCGATTTGTGCCGTGCTTTCGTTTCTTAACGATCTCGGCTTTCCTGCTGCGTGTGAGGCAGACGCATACGGTGCTCTGTTAATTTATATTTGCCAGTATCTTTCAAAAATGCCTGCGTATTTCGGTGATCCTGTTTCTATGGATGAAGAATACAATGCAATTACATTTTGGAATTGCGGTATGGCTCCGCCGTCTATCGCCCGTGAGGATTCAAGGGCACAGGTTGGCACTCACTATATCAGCGGTGTCGGTCCTGTTATGGATTTCGGCTGTCGTTCGGTAGACCATGCCACTGTGTTCAGAGTTGGCAAAAAAGCCGACGGCACATTCCGCTTCTTTATTGCAAAAGGCAAATCTCTTGACCGTTTCAAGCAGTTTTCGGGCACAACTATTGTGATTGAAACCGAAAATAATGTCAGGGATATTATCGAAAAATCCGTTAAAAACGGATGGGAGCCGCACTATGCTGTTGCAATGACCGATATTTCAAAAGAACTTCAGGCTCTTGCCGATATGCTCGGTATAGAAGTTGTTAATTTTTAGTACAAGTAATATTTTTGTGTTGCGAAAGGAATATAACAATGGCTGAAAATTTAACTCATGGCATAAAATTTAAGGATAAACTCGGTTATGCGCTCGGCGATATGGGTGGGATATTTACCTTTTCACTTGTCGGTGCTTTTCAAAATAAGTTTTACACCGATGTTCTCAATATTGACCCGGCAAAAATTGTTGTGCTTATCTTGGTTGCAAGATTGTGGGATGCAATTAACGACCCTATTTGGGGTGCGTTTATCGATTCTCGCAAACCCACAAAGCAGGGTAAGTTCAGACCGTATATCTTTTGGTTTTCAATTCCGCTTGCAGTTGCATGCGTGCTGATGTTCACAGTTATACCAAATTTAACCCCGGCTAAATATCTTTTGTTTGCGTATATTACATATATCTTTTATGGTATGATGTACACCGCAGTTAACATTCCTTACGGCTCACTTGCTTCCGTTGTTACCGATGATGAAAAAGAACGCTCCTCACTTTCTATGTGGCGTTCAATAGGTGCGGGCGTAGGCGGACTTCCGGGCACTGTGCTTCTTCCTATGATAGTTTATACCACCACGGGAACATATGCCAACGGTACAAAAATTCAAACCCTCGACGGTAATAAGCTGACCATTTGTGCCGTCGTTTTGGCTGTGCTTTCTGTTGTGATTTTCTTCTTTCATTACAAGATGACCAAGGAGAGAATTCAGCCGCTTGCCAAGAAAAAAGGCGATTACAAAGTTACCCAAAGCATCAAGGATTTGTTTTCAAACCGTGCTTTTGTTATGCTTTCGGTAGCCGCAATGTTCCTTATGGCTTTTCAGTTTTATTATCAGTCAACATATACTTATCTTTTCACGGATTATTATCACAAGCCGGGACTTTATTCGCTGGTTGCCGTTTGCTCGTATCTGCCGATGGCTGTATTTATTCCGATAATGAATAAGCTTATTGATAAGTTCGGCAAAAAGGAGCTTTGCTCATATGGTATGTTCTTTGCCGCTGTTGTAACCTTTGTGCTGTTCTTTATCAAAACAAGCAACCCGTATGTGTTCCTTTTCTTCGTATTTCTTTCGGGTTTGGGTCAAACTTTCCTTGTGCTCGAATTGTGGGCACTTGTTATGGATGTTATCGATTACCATGAACTTCGCACTCACAGAAGGGAAGAGGGCACGGCTTATGCACTCGTTTCGTTTATGCGAAAACTCGGTCAAACCCTTGCCGGTGTCGGTCTTAATGCTCTTTTGGCAGTTATCAATTATAATTCCGATGCCTCCAAGCAAGGCAAAGCACTTGCAGACGATGTTCTTGCAAAGTTGTATGACATTTCAACCCTCGTTCCTGCAATATTCTTCCTGATTATGGCACTTGTTCTTTTCTTTGGTTACAATCTCACTAAGGATAAGGTAACCGAGCTTCACGCCGCTCTTATCGAGCAAAGGAAAAATGAAAAATAATTATTTGCAAAACAATAGCCGAGTCGCATAAAAACGGCTTGGCTCAGACTGTCGATAAATTTCCCGAAAAACGCTAAAAGCACCGTAAACATCGTGTTTACGGTGCTTTTTATATTTTTTGTTTTTGCTCACAAGTCTAAAACAAGAGGCTACGACCTCTTTTTTATATACAATAACGTTTTTTTGTCATATACATAAAATAAAATAGAGCAAATTTGTTCATTTTGCCTATAAAAACATCTTGCAACATAATCTGTAATATGTTATATTAATGTTATCAGGAGTGTTAACCAAATGTTATTATTAAATTAAATTTCGTAATTTAGAGGATTATACAACTTTGAAAGGTGTAAGATATATGAAAAAATTATTATCTGCTTTTTTGTCTTTTGCAATGCTCCTCAGCATTGTTGCGCCTTTTAACAGTGTGTTTGCAGACACTCGTTATGATGTTCTTCAGGCTTCCTGTGATTTGGCACAGATGTATAAAAAAGACGGTGCTTATAAAAAAGAGCTTTTGTCCGATTCGTCAAAAAGCGTAACCGTCGGCAAAAGAATTATTGTAAAATCCGAAGACGATAATATAAATACTTATGATTCCGTAGACAGTATCTGTGCCGGCGGCTATGTTTTTGCTCAGTATGCAACCGAGGCTTCGGCGTCAAAGGCGTTTGCCGAGTTTCAAAAGGCAGGTCTTTCACCCGAGTATGACAGTATCACTTCCGTTGACGGACAGTATACCAATACCAAGGTTCGTGACAAAAGATATGAATGGGCATATGGTGCATGCGATATTGACGATACTCTGAATTATTATAAATACAGGGCTAATCGAGAGGTAATTGTCGGCGTTATCGACAGCGGAATTCAGTATAACATTAAGGTGTTCAAAAACCGTGTTATCCGTACTTATGCCGATTTTTCAGGTGATGCAACAGGTGACGAGATGGACGAGTTCGGCCATGGCACACAGGTTGCAAGCACGGTTGCAATGTGCACACCCGACAATGTTAAAATTGAGGGCTTCAAGGTTTCAAACAATCAAATTATTACAGATTCAAGCGTTTTGCTTGCTCTTTCTCATATCAAGGAGATGAAGAGAAAGCCCGATGTAATCAATATGTCCTTCAGCGGCACCGAAATGGATTCGCATATAGAAGCCGAGATAAATGAGCTTACCGATATGGGCATTGTTTTTGTCGGCTCAGCAGGAAATGACGGCAGGGAAGTAAAATCTTATCCTGCGGCATACGATAATGTAATTGCCGTTGCCGCAACCGATAAAAACAACAATCCTTGTGATTTTTCAAATTTCGGCAATTATGTTGATATTGCCGCTCCGGGGTATTTTACCGCTTATTCCGCAACTTCCGGCAGTAATGCACCAAATTACACTTACTATCAGGGCACTTCGTATTCTGCACCTATTGTTGCATCTGCTGCGGCTGTTGTTCTTTCCGAGCACGGGGGATATACTTTTGAGCAGGTTAAAAGCAAATTGATGAGTTCCGCCGTTCCTTTTAGGGAAAAGGATTGCAACAAAAAATACGGCAAGGGCATTGTTAATTTCTCAAATACCGTTAATAACAACAGGTGCAAGGAAATCAAGGCAAATTATTCAAGCGGTGTTTACAATGAAAGAATTAATGTTTCACTCAGTTGTGATAATACATTAGTTGATATTATTTATACTACCGACGGAACTATTCCTTCAAAAAATAACGGCAATGTTTATACTGCTCCGATATTTATAACCCAAGATACAAGAATTGTTGCCGCCGCATATGAAAAAACAGATTCCGTTTTTCACGGCAAATATTTTTGTGCCGATTATTACATCGGCGGTTCGGATTATGTTATTGATGACAACGGCACACTAAATGCATATCTCGGTAACAGCAAGGATGTTGTAATTCCCGATAAAGCAGACGGAATTACCCCTCTGTCGGTTGGTGAAAACTGCTTCAAATTCCGTGATTTAAACAGCATTACTCTGCCCGACAGCGTTGCAAAAATTTCTGATTATGCCTTTTATGATTGCAATGCAAAAGCACTAACCGCAAACGGTGCAACAGATGTCGGCAAATATGCGTTTGCTCATTCTGGCTTTTCGTCGGTGTTGCTTCCGAATTGCAAAAATTCGGCTGAGTTTTCGTTTGACGGTGCAAATGTTCAAACCGTTAAACTCGGAAAAGTAACTGATTTGAAAAAAGGTGTTTTTAAGGATTGCCAAAACCTGCAAACACTCTATTGCCCAAGAATAGTTGATTGCAAGTCTTATGTGTCAAATTCCTTTGAAAATTGCAAATCACTCAAAACATTGTTTGCACCAAAGGTAAATTCAATGCACATCGACATTCCGAGCAATGTAAATCTTTATGTTAACAACCGTCTTTCGCTCGATTATTCTATCGTAGGCGATTACCGATATATCTTTATTGCTCCTCTTGAAATCGGTATAAATGCCTTGCGTGACTTTATTGAAAAACACACGCCGAACTCTTTTTCGTTTAAGGATTCGGGCGGATTTGCCAATTCAAAGGGTGCCCAAATCAGAGCTGTTGATTCCGGACTTCGCTTTGGCTTCAATTGGTCAAAAATGGCTGAACTTGAGGATCTTGCCGATAAAGTTGAATACGGCTTTGTTGTTTCGTACAGCGACACCGACAATCTGGATATTAATAATGCACACAAAAGGGTTAAGGCGTCAAAAATATCGCAAAACGGCAATCAAACCGATTTTAACCTTGTTATCAAAAATATTCCGCCGAAGCAGAGAAACACCGTGTTTTCTGTCAGAGCATATGTTAATATTGACGGATTATATTTTTATTCTCCGATAGTAAAACGCTCGTTTAATCAGGTTGCAACGGCTGTTGTGAATGATGAAGAGGTAGACGACAGCACAAAAGCACCGTTTAATGATATTATTAAAGAGGTAAGAGCTTGAAAAAATCATTAGCGTTTATTTTGGCAATATTAATCGGCTTGTCGGCTTTGGCGGCTTGCACTTCTCAAAAGTCCGATGTTGCTAAAGCAACAATAAAAAAACAAGCCGCTGCTTCAACAGAGGCAGAAAAGAGTTCTGTAACAGAAAACATTTCGTCATTTAAATTGCCTACAACAACTTCGACAATCGAAACAAGCAGGCATACAACAGATGAGTCGGATAACGATGTCGATTTTGATGAGCTTAGCGAGGCTGCCTCTGACAAAGTTACAGGAGCAACTTCATCGGCGGTTAAGCCTTCAACAACATTGAATGAAACTGCCGACACGGCTTCGTCCAAGGGCAGTAAGTCAAAAATCACTACCGATAAGGACGGCTGGGTAAATAAATGGTATTAACCCAACTGTTGATAAACTTCATAAAACAAAACCGATGCGTTTTTGATTTACGCATCGGTTTTGTTTTTATTACATAAAATCGTCAAAACTTGCATCACTCGGCATTCTCCAATCACCACGAGGGGAGAGCGAAACCGAGCCGACCTTTGGTCCGTCGGGAATACAATTTCTCTTGAATTGACTGATGAAAAATCTTCTCATAAATACATCAAGCCACTTTCTTATTGTTTTTCTGTCATAAACTCCGTCAAATGCTTTTTCGGCAAGCTTTTGCAGTTTCTCTTTTGTAAAGCCGAATCTCACAAAGTTGTAAAGGAAGAAGTCGTGCAATTCGTACGGACCGATGTTATCCTCTGTCTTTTGAGCAATTTTACCGTTTTCGTCAGGCGGAAGAAGTTCCGGCGAAACAGGCGTGTCGAGCACATCAAGCAGGATAGCTTTTGTCTTTTCGTCACTTTGGCTTGCAACATATTCAACAAGGTATCTCACGAGTGTTTTAGGTACAGAAGCGTTCACACCGTACATGCTCATATGGTCGCCGTTGTATGTGCACCAACCCATTGCAAGCTCGGACAAATCACCCGTGCCCACAAGCAAACAACCCATCTTATTTGCCATATCAAAAAGAATTTGTGTTCTCTCTCTTGCCTGTGTGTTTTCGTATGTAATGTCGTGCACATCCTCGCTGTGCTCAATGTCCTTTAAGTGCTGAATGCAAGCGTCTTTTATGCTGATTTCCTTGATAGTCACACCGAGCGACTTCATCAATTCAATGGCGTTGTTGTAGGTTCTGTCGGTTGTGCCGAAGCCCGGCATAGTGATGCCGATAATGTCTGTCATAGGTTTGCCGAGAAGTTTCATACTCTCAACCGCAACAAGAAGTGCCAGCGTGCTGTCAAGTCCGCCGCTTATGCCGATTACACAGCCGTTAGAATGAATGTGTTCAATTCGTTTTGCAAGTCCGCTTGCCTGAATTGCAAAGATTTCTTCGCATCTTTCACGCACTTCATCTTTGTTGCTCGGAACAAATGGGTGAGGGTCAATATATCTGAACTTCAAATCGTTGTCCGGATTTAATTCGATTTTAGGCTCATCATCTTCATCTTCGTCATCGTCATCATCATTGCCAAAGCAAAAATCACAAGGCAGTTCCATTGTCTCAAACTCACTGATAGAATTGTTGCAAAAATTTGTGTCCTTTAGGCGAAGCGTGTTGAGCTTTTCGCAGTCGATGTCTGCAATAGTGATTACATTCTCACGGCTGAAACGCTTGCCCTCTGCAAGAATCGTTCCGTTTTCCGCAATGATTGTTGCACCGCCGAAAACAAGGTCCGATGTGCTTTCGTATACGCTTGCGCCGGCATAAATATATCCGCAGATACATTTTGCCGATTGCGTTTCAATAAGTTTCTTTCTGTACTGTGCCTTTGAAACATATTCGTCACTTGCAGAAAGGTTAATTATGATGTTTGCTCCCTCGGTCGCAAGTTTGTTTGACGGCGGATTTGTCACCCACAAGTCCTCGCACAATTCAACTCCGACAGTAACTTCGTCATCAAGTTTGATGAGTTTCGTTGTGGAAATATCAAATCCGTATTCCTTGTCGTTTATCCATTCGCTGAAGTCATCGTCCATAGCTTCTGCAAACCATCTTTTTTCGTAAAATTCGTTGTAGTTTGGCAGATGCTTTTTTGGCACAGCCATCAAGATTTCACCTTTGTAAATTACAAATGCACTGTTGTAAAGTGAATTCTTTATTGCCCACGGAGCACCCACAACCACAACAATGTTTCTGTCTTTGGTGTATTCAACAATGTCGTAAAGTGCCTCGTTTGATGCTTTGAGGAGTGACTTTGTAAAGAACAAATCTCCGCAGGAGTATCCTGTTATCGAAAGTTCGGGAGTCACAAGAAGTCGCACCCCTTGCTTTTCTGCATCGTATATTGCTTTTTTGATTTCAACCTTGTTGTAGCTTGGGTTTGCCACTTTCAATTTGAGGCTTGCCGAAGCTACTCTAAACATTCCGTAATTCATTTTTTACCCTCGGTTATATCATTGTGATTTTGTACTTGAATCCTGCCTGTTCGTTCGGCTCAAGTATTGTCATTCCACGCTTTTTTTCAATCTCGTTCGTTTCATCGGAGCAGTTGGAAATTCCTGTCCACGGCTCAAGTGCAACAAAGTCGGCATTTCCGCACGCAGACCAAATAAGCAGGTTTGCCATATCCTGATATTCGATTTTTACACCCTTGCCCCTCGGTCCGATAAGCGTTGCCGATTTTGGTGCAATGTTGTCGAATATCATAGCGTCTTTTTCTTCAAACAAGTCGTGTTGCATTGCAATTTCAGATTTGCCGTCAAAATCATCAAATCTGTTTTCAATGTTTATCAGTCCGCTGTGATGGTCGGGACGGAGATACCCGTCCTCAAGTGCTTTGTCAAATGCCACCTTGTAATCTTCAAACTTTTCGTTTTCGTCAAGCGGACAGTTAAACGCCGGGTGACCGCCGATAACAAACGGCATCTTTTCCTCGCCTGTATTCTTTACAAGATATTCAACGCTTACCGTTGAGCCTACAAGCGTGTATTTTACTTCAAGTTCGTAGTCAAACGGAAAAGCCGCTTTGGTTGCTTCACTTGATTTTTGTATGAATGTGATTGAATTTTTGCATTGTTCTTTAAGTTCAAACGGATTTATTCTTGCAACGCCGTGGCGTTTCATTACGCACTTTTTTCCAAATGCCGTGCCCTCGTTGTTCGGCAACATTCCAACAATAGGGAAACAGATCGGTGCCTGACCGCTCCAATGCTTTTCATCGCCCTGCCAAAGATATTCCGTGCCGTTTTTGAGCAGGGAAGTAAGCATTGCCCCTTCTTGCAAAACGCAAACTTCGGCTTCGTTGCTTGTAATTTTGTATTTCATAATTTCACCTTAAATCTAAAATGTATACATAATTAAATTATAACTTAAAATAATCTATAATGCAATATTGAAATAAAATACAATATGATATACAATACATTTATAAATTATTGTGATGTTAGGAGAAAATTATGGATTTAAATTCATTTATACACGAGGCGGTTTTTGAAGAAAAGGACAAGTACACCCGCCTTTATGAGCTTATATGGTCTGAATTTGAACAGGACGGCTTTGTAATTACCGATGAGCCGGGTCATGAGATAGATGCACTTTTTAAGGCAACCGCAATCCAAAATCTTATCGGCGAGTTCGAATACCGTCTTTATGATGAAGTTAACGAAACCGGCTATGAGGATGTTGTTGATTACCTTGCACAAATCGGCTTTTCACAGGAAGATATTATTGCTTATTGCGAGGCTGATGAAAACATTGACACCTTTGATGATGACGAAGAACTTAAAATTAAAAATGGGTTTGATTATATGACCGAGATTGTTGCCGACAAACTTCTTGAATGTTTTTCGCCCGATGATTTGTTCGATTACTTCTTTACGGCAACCTACGATTTTGTGCAGGATTTCACCTTTGATTTTGAAGACGTGGACGAATTTATGGCTTTTGTCGATTCTAACACCGAAAAGCTTGATGAATATAAAGAAGAGTACCCGTCCGTTATGTCTTGGATGGAATCGGGTATGATAGTATAAAATAATGTGTTTTATAGAGGCGAGTGTTCGCCTCTTTTTTGTGCCCAAAATAAATGTGATGCAAAAACCTCCTTTTGTGCATACTATGTAATGTATGTATACACTTGTAAACGAGGTGATTTTGTGAATTGTGAAATTAAGGTGGGCTCTGTTACAAATGCACAGCGAGGCTCAAAGTTGCTTCGGCGTTACGGTATCAAACCTGCCGTGTCTAGAATAGAAAATCCCGCTCCCGGTGACGGCTGCGGTTTTGTTATAACGGTGGATTACAACGATTGTGATGCCGCCAAAAGTTTGCTGTACAAAAACGGAATAAGAATTTTCGGGGTGACCGAGCGATGATTTATTTTGACAATGCGGCAACCACTTATCCAAAGCCCTCGTCGGTGCTTGTTTCCGCTGTTTTGGCAATGAAAAAATATTCGTTCAACAGCGGCAGAGGAGGATATAAGGAAAGTATTAAAGCCGGTGAAATGATTTATTCCGTGCGTGAAAAGGTTGCTTCAATGTTTGGTTTTGAACCGCAAAATGTTGCCTTTACAAAAAATTGCACTGAGGCACTCAATATGGCAATCAAGGGCAGCGTTAAGTCGGGCGACCACATTATTATTTCGTCGCTTGAACATAATTCCGTCAGCCGTGTTGCCGAAAAACTGTTTGATGACGGTATAATCGATTACGATATTGCAAAGTATTCATATAACGATGACGAAACAGTTGCGAATTTTGAAAATTTGATAAAATCAAATACAACGCTGGTTGTGTGTATGCACTCAAGTAACGCTTTCGGCGTGACATTTCCTGTTGCAAAAATAGGCAAAATGTGCAAGTTACACGGTGTCAGATTTGTTGTTGACGGCGCACAGGGGGCAGGCGTTGCCGATATAAATGCCAAAAGGGATAATATAGATATTCTTTGTGCCCCCGGACATAAATGCCTTTTGGGTGCAATGGGCACGGGCTTTATTGCCGTCAAGGACGGTTTGAAACTTTCAACCGTGGAAGAAGGCGGTACGGGAAGTAACTCAATGTCTCTTAAACAACCCGATTTTTTGCCTGACAGATTGGAAGCCGGTACACTTAACAATTCGGGTATTGTTTCGCTTGGCAAAGGCATTGATTATATAAATTCCTACGGCACCGAAGCAATATATAATCACGAGCTTTCGCTTATGCAACACACTTATAAAGCACTTGAAAATATAAATGATGTTGTTCTTTATACACCGTTTCCCGAACAGGGTAAAACAATGCCGATTATTTCTTTCAATTTCGGCAATTATTCGAGCGAAAAAACTGCCGCAATTTTGGCAAAAAATGATATTTGCACAAGGGCGGGATTTCATTGCACACCGCTTGCACATAAACATTTCGGCACAACCGACAGGGGAACCGTTCGCATAAGTTTCGGTATGTTCAACACTCATCGTGATTGTGACGCACTTATTAATGTTGTAAAAAAGTTTTGAATTTAGACTTAAATTTACTTTATTTATTCGCCGGGATATGTTATTATATAGATAATTAAATTTTAGGAATGAAAAAAATGCCACTGTTAGATTTATTTATACAATTTAGATTCAGATATATTAAAAATCTCGGCAATTCAATTATAGATTTCTTTTCTCAAATCAAAGGGCTTTTTCGCACCTTCGGTATAATTGATGTTGTCGATATAATTTTTGTTGCGGCTTTGATATACCTCGTTGTCAGAGTTATGAGAGAAACAAGGGCAATGCAACTCATAAAAGGCTTTTTGCTGTTGTTTTTGGTTTATCTTATAGTTACTTTCCTCGGCATGGGAGCTTCAAGCTATATAATGAGGATGATATTCAATAATATTCTTATTATTCTTGTTATCCTTTTCGGTCCCGAAATTCGTAAGATTTTGGAGCAAATAGGCAAGGGCAAGGCACAGAATTTGTTAAAAGGGCTTTTCAATTCGGACGTTGCCATTGATGTTGCCGAAATGAAAAAAACCATTGACGCCACCTGTAAGGCTTGTGCCGAAATGTCTGATGCAAAAATCGGGGCTCTTATAGTATTTGAAAATGATACGCTCCTCGGTGATATAATTGCTTCGGGCACGATTGTAGACGGTACCCCGTCAAAGGAACTCATCGGTAATATTTTTTATCCAAAGTCACCGCTTCATGACGGTGCAATGGTTATCAGAGGCAACAGCGTTTATGCCGCAGGTTGTATTTTGCCGCTTACAAAAAACAACAACCTTTCTTCACAACTCGGCACCCGCCACAGAGCGGCTCTCGGTTTGAGTGAGCAAAGCGACGCAATTATTTTTGTCGTCAGCGAAGAAAGAGGCGAAATCAGTTGTGCCGTTAACGGTACGCTCCGCCGTGATATTTCAACCGGCGATATGCGTGATATTCTCACTCAGCAGTACATCCCCGACAATATCTCCTCGGATGATAAGATAATATCTAAGCTGAAAAGGAGGTTTAAATAATGGCTGATAATTCCAATAAAAAAGATAAGAAAAAGTTTTCTTTTTCCGACCTCATTTATAACGATAAGTACCTTGTTGTGCTTTCAATTTTTTTGGCTCTTATTGTGTGGATAGGCTCGTCACTCAGTGTCGGTGCGGATGATACCAAAACCATTAAGATTACTGCTCCTATCGAACTCAGCGGTAAACTTTCGGGTATCGGTATGCAGTATTATGCACTCCAAAATTCCGTTGATTTAAGCATCACCCTTTCGGGTCAAAAGTATGTTATCGGTCAGGTAACGGCAGATGACCTTAACATTACATTTGATACCTCTGCCGTTAACAGAACGGGTAATCAGTCAATCCCTATTCGTGTAACCAACAAATCAAAGCGACTCGATTATACTGTTGAATCCGTATATCCAAGTTCAATCGAGGGCTATTTTGATGTAAACACAACAAAAACATTTGATGTCGGCTTGAAGTATGATACCGATAAAGTGGCAGACGGTTATGTGTTCGGCACCCCCGTTTTAAGCGAAGATAAAATTATTGTATCCGGACCGAAGACTTATGTCGATAAAATCGATAACGCTTATTGCGAAGTTGATTTCGGCGACAAAACAAAACTTACCGAACCTTTTACTCAGGATTGTGATATTAAGCTTGACGGTGACGGAGTTGAAACAAGCTACATTACCATTACAAGCAGAACCGATACAAATACGCCGCTTACTTCACTTTCGGTTACAATTCCGGTACTCGAAACCGTTACCTTGCCTGTTACTTCAACATTTGAGGACAGACCTGCCAGACTTGACAGATATGTTGTCAGCGTATCGTATTCAAAGGGTCAACTGTATTCGGGTGTTCTTTCAACGGCGGATATTTCCAATGCCAATATCGGTACAATTTATTTTGGCGATTTAACCGTAGGAAGTCAGGAATTTGATTTTGATGTCACCAATTTAAACGGTGTTTCCGTTCTTGACGGCACTAAAAAAATAACCGCAAAGGTAACAGTCAGCAATTCGTATTCCGAGCATAAGGTAAGAATTAATAAGGATGATATTATTATTGAGGGTGCACAGCAAGGGAAAAAGCTTTCTGTCAGCTCAATAGACAGCAAAACCGTAACGGTTCTTGCACCGAAAAATGCAAATATCAATTCTTCAAATCTTACTTTGAAGTGTGATGTTTCAAAGAAAGCGGAAAATAATCAGTATCCGATAGAAATTACCGTGTCTAATTCTAAGGCTTGGGTATACGGTAAATACACAGCAACAATAGAATAAACCTATCATGGCTTCCCTATCTGATTGTTAGGGGAGCTGTCGTTGCTTGTCAACGACTGAGGGGTTAAACAAAGGAATAATGTATGAATTATGCAACTCCTGCCGTGTCAAAAGGCGGCAACTATCTTTTTTGTTATTTTCTCGGCAATCGTCCTTATGAGGAACGGGTGTGCTTTGCTCTTTCAAAGGACGGCTATCATTTTACACCGCTAAACGGCAACCGACCGTTGATTAAACAATCACACGGCACAAAATGTTGCCGTGACCCGTTTATTATCAGGGGTAAGGATTGTTTTTATATTATAGCAACGGATATGAAAAGTGATGACGGTTGGTGCTCAAATCACGGCATTGTCACTTGGAAATCTGCCGACCTTATTCATTGGACAGACGAAACTGTCGTTGATTTTCATATGTTTGATGTTACCAAAACAGCAGATAAAATCTGGGCACCGCAGGCTCTTTATGATGAAAATAAAGACTCATATTTTGTTTATTTTTCGGTTAACAACACCGATGATGACAAGCCGCTTTCCATTTGGTATTCGTATACCGATGATTTTAAGCACTTTACCGAGCCTAAGGAACTTTTTTCACCGTCAAACGGACTTGATGCAATCGATGCCGATATAGTTGAAAAAGACGGCAAATTCTATATGTGCTATAAAGATGAATGTGTCAAAACCGTTTGTGAGGTTGTGGCAGACAAAATCACGGGTCCGTACACTGAGTTTGAAAATAATGCCGTCACCTGCACGGACAAGCATGTAGAGGGCAACTGTATGTATAATATCCTCGGCACAAACAGTTTTGTAATGATTATGGACCTTTATGTTGACGGCGGATATTATATGCAGCAAACAGAAGATATGCTTCATTTTAAACCGGTCAATCCCGATGATTTTTCAATGGATTTTCACCCTCGTCACGGCTCAATGCTTCATATAACAGACGAAGAATATAACCGACTTTTACAGCATTTTGAATTTTAGGAGAGCAGTATGAAAGCAAAAATGACCATCGCCAAGGAGTTTAAGGTTGGCAAAATCGACAACAGAATTTACGGTTCGTTTATTGAGCATCTCGGCAGAGCCGTTTACGGCGGTATATATGACCCAAAACATCCGCTTGCCAATGAACAGGGTTTCAGAACAGATGTAATAGATTTGGTTAAGGAACTTAATGTTCCTATAATTCGTTATCCGGGCGGTAACTTTGTTTCCGGCTATAATTGGGAGGACGGTATCGGGCCTGTTCAAAATCGTCCTAAGCGTCTTGACCTTGCGTGGGGAACAACCGAACCTAATTATGTGGGACTTAACGAATTTATGTCTTGGTGCAGAAAGGCAAATTCCGATTGTATGATGGCTGTCAATCTCGGTACAAGGGGTGCTGAGGAAGCACGCAATATAGTTGAATATACCAATCATAAGGGCGGTACATATTGGTCTGATTTGCGTAAATCTCACGGCGTTGCCGAGCCTTGGAATGTCAAACTTTGGTGCCTCGGCAATGAGATGGACGGCAGATGGCAGATGGGTGCCAAAACCGCTGCCGATTACGGCAAACTTGCCAATGAAGCTTCAAAAATGATGAAATGGACTGATGATACTATTGAAACCGTGCTTTGCGGTTCGTCCTCCCGTCAGTCGCCGACCTTCGGTCAGTGGGAGGAAACTGCACTTGATATTGCCTATGACAGCATTGATTATGTGTCGCTTCATCAGTATTACGGCAATCAGGCAAATGACACTCCGTCATTCCTTGCAAAAACTCTTGAACTTGAAGAATTCATTTATTCCGTTATTTGCGTTTGTGATTATGTAAAAGCAAAAAAACGCACTAAAAAAACTGTTAATCTTTCGTTCGACGAGTGGAATGTTTGGTATCACAGCAACAATGTACCTTATGAGCGTTGGAGCTACGCTCCGCCTCGCCTTGAAGATATTTATAATTTTGAAGATGCACTTCTTGTCGGCTCAATGATGATTACGCTTCTTCGTCATTGTGACAGAATAAAAATTGCCTGCCTTGCTCAGCTTGTAAATGTTATTGCTCCGATTTTTACCGAGGACGGCGGCAGAGTGTTTAAGCAAACAATTTTTTATCCGTTTGAGCATATGTCAAATTACGGCAGAGGATATGCGCTTAATCCTATCATTAATTGCCCAAAATACGATTGCAGGGAATTTACCGATGTGCCGTATCTTGAAGCAATCGCCACTATGAGTGATGACGAGCAAAGCGTTGCGATTTTTTGCGTTAATAAATCGCAGGACGAAAGTGCTGTTCTTGATGTAAATCTTATGGATTTTGACGGCTTTAAGCCGATTGAATTTATATCTATGGACGGCTGTTCAAAAGATGATGTCAACGGATTTGACGGCGAGGTTGTTTGTCCTCATACAAATCCGCTTCCAACGGTTGACGGTTCAATCCTCACCGCCGAACTCAAACCGTTTTCATGGAATGTAATTCGCTTATCAAAATAATAAAACGATAAAATAACAGGTACCCGCAAGGATACCTGTCTTTTATTATTATAATCCCATTGATATTGTTATTGCGTTGTTTATTTTGGTCATATCGCTTGTAGGCAATGTGCCCATCTTTTCTTTCAGCCGCCTTTTGTCTATGGTGCGTACCTGCTCCAGCAGCACTACGCTGTCTTTTGCAAGTCCGCAATCGTGGGCGTTCACTTCAATGTGCGTCGGCAGGCTTGTTTTGCCTTGTTGGCTTGTTATAGCAGCCGCTATCACCGTGGGCGAAAATTTGTTGCCCACATCGTTTTGAACAATTAACACAGGTCTTACTCCGCCCTGCTCACTTCCTACAACGGGACTTAAATCGGCATAATATATGTCGCCTCGTTTGATGTTCATTTTTGTTCACCCTTTTAAAATTTCTTTATATCATTATGATTAACAGTTATCTTTGTTTTTAAACATCTGTTACATAATATTCAAAAATTGAATAAAAGTTTTTTGTCGGGGCATATTCTTAATATGAATATTTTTACATCTAAAGATAGATTGATTACACGCCTTAAATATCCTGTTGCCGTACTTTCGGTTTATATGACAGCCGTGCATATTTTTGCACTTGTTTTACCAAAGTTAAATATTGACACCGAGGCTTTTGCTTCTTTGCTGTGGTCAGCCGCTTGCGGTGCTTTTGTTGCCTTTTACGAATATAAGGAGTCCGCAAAAAGTTTTGCCGTTTCACTTTCGATATTGAGCGTTAACGCCGTATTTTATTTGGTGACGGCTCACCCGTTAGGCCTTGTTATGAGTACGGTCTTAACTGTGCTTTTAGTTATGCTCGGCAAAAATCTCGATTTTGAATATCTGGTTATCACCTCGGCACTTTCGGGCGTTGTTGTCGGTCTTGTATTCGGTTTGCTTGATGAGCCGCTTCAAATGTATGTAAAAAATTTTGCTTACTTAATCAAGGGCAGGGCAGTCCTTTTCGGAATATTAAACGAGGTCTATACTCCGCTTTTCGGTAATTTCTTTTCAGATTTGGTTTATAACACCGATTGCAGTGCGGCAACCCTTGTCGGCGGCAAAATCGTATCGGGAGTGCAAAAGATTTTCCTTGCCGATATAAAAAATCCGTTGTCATCGGTTGCCTATTATCTCACGGGTAAGTATTTTGTAAATATTTTCCTTGCGCTCGGTACTGCTGTTGCGTTGTTAAAAAAAACAAGCAAGCGTTATTTCTTTTCTTTTTTACTTCCGTGTGTTTTGTCCGTGATTTTCGGAGATAATACCTTGCTCCTTGTTTTTTTGTTTTTCTATAATCCGCTGATTTTTGCCGGATTTGTCTTTGTCGGCGGTGTGGGGTACTTTGTTGCTTCTCTTGTGGATATTCGCATAGGGTTCAGCTCTTTCGCTTCTGTTTTCAATCTTTTTAGGTACGGCAGAAGTATCGGATATTTTCTTCTTGTCGGTTTTGTCCTTGCCGTGCTTATGTATTTTGTTGTTCAAATTGTTGTTTCCAAGTTCGATATGGATAATCAAAAATATTATCCCAAAGAAGTTCGCCGACTTGTAAAATCTCTCGGCGGAGAGCGAAATATAGAAAATCTCGAAAACGGCGTTTTGACCGTTCGCAACCCCAACCTTATCGATATTCTAAAGGTTGATTGCGAAATCCGACAAAACACCGTCATTCTCATAGATAATGATTATAATTTGTTAAAAGAATATTTTTGATATACAAAAAGCCGCCAAAATATAAACTTTGACGGCTTTGTTTTTATAATTCTTTTTTCATTGCAATGTGCGGTATGTCCTCTTCCGGATAAACATCGCCGTATGCCTTGTAGCCGAGAGCCTCATAAAAGCCTTGTGCCTGTGTTTGTGCAGAAATAAAACTTTCTTTTGCGCCGAGTTTTTTCATTTCCTCCTCAGCTTTTTCAAGCACTTTTCTGCCACAGCCTGTGCCACGGTATTCCTTGATTACCGCAATTCTGCCTGCGTGCCAGGTGTCACCGTGCTCTTTGTAAAATCTTGATGTCGCAATCGGCTTGCCGTCATCATACATTACAATGTGCTTGGCTTCCTTATTGTCGTCAAGTTCATCAATCTCGTGGCTTTTTTGCACGCCCTGTTCATCACAAAACACAGTGAATCTGATAAATTTTGAGTCTTCTGTCGCTGTGTCGGTTATCTTAAATTCAAGCATTTTGTTCTTCTCTTTCTTTTAGCTTTTTGCACATCATTCGTGCCACCTTGTACACATCTCCGCAACCAAGGGTGATTACCAAATCGCCGCTTTCTGCGTTGTCGCATACATAATCGCAAATTTCTTCAAATGTGTCAAGCTGAACCGCACCCGGAATTTTGCTTGAAAGGTCAGTTGCTTTGATTCCGATTGTGTTCACTTCACGGCTGCCCATAATCGCACTTATCACGCACTTGTCGGCAATTTGCAAAACCTCTGCAAAATCATCAAGAAGCAGGGAAGTTCTCGAAAATGTAAACGGCTGATGCACAGCCCAAACATGTTTGTATCCCATCTTTTTTGCCGCTTCAAGTGTTACTTTGATTTCTGCTGGGTGGTGTGCGTAGTCGTCTGCAAAGGTCACTCCGCAGTATGTGCCGAGCTTTTCAAATCTTCTTGCCGCACCGCCGAAGTGTTTAAGTCCCTCAAGGATTTTTTCAATTTCGGCTCCGCTTTCGTATGCTGCCGCAAATGCACAAAGCGAGTTTAAAATATTGTGCTCACCCGGAACGGAAAGTACAACATGTGCAACGCATTCACCGCTGTGGTATGCGTCGTATTCGCTGTGAAAACCGCCCGGAACATCAACATTCTTTGCCACCCATTCGTTGCCGTCATTTTTGCCGACAGAAACAAGCTTTTTGCCCTCAATGCCCTTGAGTGTGTCAACCGTGTTTGCATCGTCGCCGTTATAAATGATTGTCTTTGTGGTGAGTTCGGCAAATTTTCTGAATGACTTTTTGATGTTGTCAAGGTTGCCGAAAAAGTCGAGGTGGTCCTCGTCAATGTTGAGTATAACCGCCATATCGGGATTCATATGCAAAAATGTATTGTTAAATTCACAGCTTTCGCACACAAAGTTTTGGCTGTGTCCGTATCTGCCGTATGCGTTTATCAATGGTAATTTTCCGCCGATAACAGCAGATGGGTCAAGACCTGCTTCCATAAGAATTTGGGTTATCATTGATGTTGTTGTCGTTTTGCCGTGAGTACCGCAAACACCTATGCAGTTTGAAAAAATACGGCTGAGTGCACCGAGTGCTTCCGCTCTTTCAAAACAAGGAAAGTTTGCCTTTGCGTATTCAAGTTCCGCATTGCCGGCAAGGATTGCGTTTGTGTATATAACAAGTTGTGTGTCGTCGGCAATGTTTTCGGGCTTCTGACCCAAAAATACCGTTGCACCCTCTTTTTCAACTCGCCTGAAAGTTTCGGTATCGTTGTTGTCCGAGCCTGTCAATTCGTATCCGAGGGATAATAAAATCTCTGCAATAGGGCACATTCCTGCACCGCCAATGCCGATAAAATGTATCTTTTTGCTCTCTTTGAGTAATTCATCTATATTTTTCAAGGATATTCCTCCCGATTAATCATATTATCTTTTTTATTATACTACCTAATTTGCAAAAAATAAACACCCTTTTTATATTATTTCATAAAATATAAAAGGTGGTAGTAAATATGACAAATTTTTATGTTGCGTCTTTTGACGATAAAAGGGTAGCTTATGCGTGCGATTATCTCCAAAAGTTTGGGTATAAGGCTGTTGATAATCTTTCAAAGGCAGACTTTGTTCTGACAGGCGTAAATCCGCCGAGCCTTGATGCTTACAGAGATTTTCACATTTGTGCGGGAAATGTTTCGGGCGACAATGTTTTTGATTATACAAAAGATGAACGCTTTGCAGCCGAAAATGCTTTTTATACGGCTGAAGCGGCTGTGTGTATTGCTTGCCAAAGCAGCGATTTGAGCCTTGTTAATTCAAACATTCTTATTCTTGGCTACGGCAGAATCGCAAAAGCTCTCCATAGATTTTTAACTCCGTACACATCGCACATAACCGTTTGTGCACGAAACGGTGTTCAGCGAACAACGGCTGAAATGAACGGCGCTTCAGCCGTAACCCTTGATGAACTTGCACAACAAAACGATTTTGATTTTTTGTTCAACACAGTACCTCATCCGATAATCAACGAAAGGGAACTTCGCTTGTTTAAAAAGGATGCGTTGCTTGTTGACTTGGCATCATTTCCGGGCGGAATTGATGTGCATTTTGCCGAATCACTCGGACTGAATTTGATTGTGGCAAGAGGGCTTCCTGCTAAATATTCGCCAAAATCAGCAGGAAAAACTGTTGCAAAAGCAGTAATTGAACATATGGGGGTGAAACTGTGAAAATCGGATATTGCCTTACAGGCTCGTTTTGTACATTCAAAAAAAGCATTGAGGCTATGCAATCGCTTGCAGACAGCGGTCACATTGTCACTCCGATTATGTCGTTCAACGCTTATAATATTGACACAAGATTCGGAAATGCTAAAGATGTGAGGGAGAAAGTCGCCTCAATCTGCGGCAGAGATATAATTTCAACCATTGATTCTGCCGAACCGATTGGACCGAAGCATATGTTTGATGTGCTGTGTGTTGTTCCGTGTACTTCCAACACACTCGCAAAACTTGCAAACGGTATAAACGACACTCCCGTCACAATGGCGGTAAAATCACATCTGCGCAACGACAAGCCTGTTGTTATCGGTGTTTCAACAAATGACGCTCTCGGTGCTTCGGCAAAAAATATCGGTATCCTTATGAACAATCGAAATTTCTATTTCGTTCCTATGGCACTCGATAATCCTTGCGAAAAGCCTCGTTCTTTAGTCTGTGATTTTTCAAAAGTGGAGGGCACAATCAAGTGTGCTATTGACGGCGTGCAGTTCAACCCAATTCTTTAGTCCATTAAGGCTCCTCTTGTTGCAAGGTGATTCCCCCGTTAATCGGGGGAAATGTCTGCAACGCAGACAAAAGGGGGCGTCTACGCAGTAAAGCTGTCGCACCTTGTGTGCGGCTGAGGGGTTAAATACGAAGTAATATTTTTTCGACATTATTTTTAAAAATATATTGACATTATAATATAAAAAATATATATTTGTCTTAATGCAATTTTTTAATTGTAAATCGTGAGGGGGTTGGTGAGTCTTTCCAACGCCTGCAATAAAGAGGAAGTGCATAATTGAAAAAGATTATTGACTTGAAGAATATCACCGTGAGCTATGGTGATAACACAGTTTTGGAAAATCTGAATTTATACATCAACGAAAAAGAGTTTATAACCCTGTTAGGACCATCAGGATGCGGTAAAACCACAACTCTTCGTGCCATTGCCGGCTTCGTCAAGCCCGACAGCGGAGATATTATATTTGAGGGTAAACGCATCAACGACCTGCCTGCACATAAGCGTAGAGTCAATACAATCTTTCAGCGTTATGCTCTTTTTTCTCATTTGAATGTATATGAAAATATAGCATTCGGACCTCAGCTTCAAAAGAAGCCGAAAGAGGAGGTTCGTCAAATCGTTGCAGATATGCTCAAACTCGTTAACCTTAAAGGCTTTGAAAAACGCCCGATCAATTCGCTTTCGGGCGGTCAGCAGCAGCGTGTTGCCATCGCAAGAGCACTTGCAAACAAACCGCATATTCTTCTTTTGGACGAGCCGCTCGGTGCGCTCGATTTAAAGCTTCGCAAAGATATGCAGCGAGAACTTAAAAACATTCAGCAGGAACTCGGCATAACCTTTATTTATGTTACCCACGACCAAGAGGAAGCACTCTCTATGAGCGATACCGTGGTTGTTATGGATAAGGGTAAAATCCAGCAAATCGGCACTCCCGAAGATATTTATAACGAGCCTGTCAACGCTTTTGTAGCCGACTTCATCGGTGAAAGTAATATCGTTGATGCAATTATGCTTGAAGACTATCTTGTGACTTTTGGCGGTGTCAAGTTCAAGTGCCTTGATAAAGGCTTTGACAAAAACGAATTCGTAGAGGCTGTTGTTCGTCCTGAAGATATTTTAATCAGGGAACCGGGCACACAGGCTTCTCTTACAGGTAAGGTAACATCCGTAACATTCAAGGGTGTTCATTTTGAAATCCTTGTTGATGTAAACGGCTTTATTTGGATGATTCAAACCACAAGGGACGACATCCATGTTGATGACACTATCGGTATGCACATCGAACCTGACGCTATTCATATTATGAAACGCAGCGAATATTCAGGCGAGTTCGGTGACTATTCATCATTCTCCGACGAGATGGACCATATTTCCGATGTGTCATATAATTGGGAGGACGAAAATGAAGAAGAGTAGTCTTTCTCAAAAAATGCTTGATAAGCCTTATTTGCTTTGGTCTGTGCTTTTTATCATTGTTCCGCTTGTTATGGTTGTGTTCTATGCTTTCACCGATAAAACAGGTGCGTTCACTTTTTCAAATATTGCACAGATAAAAAATTATTTTCCGACAATTTTGTTGTCGGTTCTTTATGGCTTGGCGGCAACGGTTATTTGCGTGTTTATCGGTTATCCGTTTGCCTATGCTCTTTCAAAGCACAGCGTCAACACTCAAAGAACGATGGTACTCCTTGTTATGCTCCCGATGTGGATGAATTTCCTCATCCGCACATACAGTCTTATGACCATTTTGGGCGACAGCGGAGTAGTAAATAGTTTGCTCAACGCTCTCGGATTAAAGAGTGTTCATATGATTAATACAGGCGGTGCGGTAATTTTCGGTATGGTTTATAATTTCCTGCCTTATATGATTTTGCCGATTTATACCGTTCTTTCAAAACTTGACAATTCGCTTGTTGAGGCGGCTCACGATTTGGGTTCGGGCAGAATAACAACCTTCAAAAGAGTAATTTTGCCTTTGTCGTTGCCGGGTCTTTTGTCAGGCATTACAATGGTGTTTGTGCCTTGCGTTTCAACTTTCTACATCACACAAAAACTCGGCGGCGGTCAGATTGTTCTTATCGGTGATGTTATCGAAACTCAGTTCCAATCGGCAAATAACTATCATCTCGGTGCGGCACTCAGCTTTGTTCTTATGATTTTGATTTTCGTATGCCTTGGAGTAATGAATTACTTTGATGACGGCACACAGGACGGAGGTGTCGTTATATGAAAAATAAGGTTTCGCTTGCGTCAAGACTTTATATGGTGCTCATATTCATTTTTCTGTACGCACCTATTGCCGTTATGACCGTGTTTTCGTTCAATTCGGGTTCTTCAACCTATATTATGGACGGTTTTTCAACTTCGTGGTGGGTTGAGATGTTCCACGACACAGCCGCTATGAATGCACTCAAAAACACTGTTTTGCTTGCGCTTGTAACAATGGTTGTTTCCACCGTACTTGGTGTTATGGCTTCGGTCGGTCTGTTTATGCAGAAAAACAGATTGTACAAAAAAACAATGATGAATGTCACAAACATTCCTATGATGAATCCTGAAATTGTAACAGGTATCTCAATGATGCTTTTGTTTGTATTTGCCGGTGCACTTGTCAATGTAAAAGAGGTGCTCGGTTTCACTACACTTCTCATTGCCCATGTTACATTCTGTTTGCCTTATGTTATTTTGAATGTTATGCCAAAACTTCGTCAGTTCGATATGAATGTCTACGAAGCGGCGGTTGACCTCGGCTGTAAACCGTTCAAGGCTTTTATGAAGGTCGTTATGCCTGAAATTATGAACGGTATCATCACAGGTTGCATTATGTCGTTCACATTGTCACTCGATGATTTCATCATTTCGTATTTCACCAACGGACCGTCATTCCAGACTTTGCCGATTTATATTTTTTCTCTCACCAAAAAGAGGGTAAAGCCCGATATGTTTGCATTGTCAACCCTTATGTTCCTTGTCATTCTTGTGCTTTTGATTTTTATGAATGTCGCACAAACAAGGGCAGAAAAAAAGGAGGCGGCAAAATGATTAAACTTAAAAGAATTGTTGCTTTTCTTATGTGCCTTGTGTGTGCTTTGCCGCTTATGAATGTCACAGCCTATGCCGATGAGGATTATTTTTCCGATGAGCAAAAGGCTTATTATAAGTCGCTCGGACTTCAGGGCACAACTGTCAATGTGTACAACTGGGGCGAGTATATTTCCGACGGTGGAGAAGGCTCAATGGATGTTGTCCGTGAGTTTGAAAAACTTACGGGTGCAAAAGTCAATTATACTAATTTTGAATCAAATGAGAATATGTATTCCAAGCTTTCGGGCGGTGGCGTTTCTTATGATGTAATCACTCCGTCTGATTATATGGTTGAGCGTCTTATTGATGAAGATATGCTTCTTCCGCTTGATTATTCAAATATTCCGAATATGAAGTATATGCGTGAGGATTGCTTGAATCTTCCGTTTGACCCCGAACAGAAGTATTCTGTTTGCTTCAACACAGGCTATACCGTTCTTATATATAATAAGAAGTTGGTTAAAGAAAAGCCTGATTCTTGGAAAGTCTTGTGGGACGAGCAGTACAAGGGTAAGGTGCTGATGTTTAACAACAGCCGTGATGCGTTTGCCATTGCTCAAAAACTGTTGGGTCAAAGTCTGAACACTCAAAACGAGCAGGACTGGGTGGACGCCGCAAAACTCCTTGCCGAGCAAAAAGATAAGGTTAATCCCGTTTATGTTATGGACGAGGTGTTCAACCTTATGGAATCGGGCGAGTACGCATTTGCAACCTATTATGTCGGCGATTATGTTCTTATGAACGAGAATAATCCCGATTTGGGCTTTGCTTATCCAAAAGAGGGCGTAAATGCCTTTTATGATGCTTTTTGTATTCCAAAATGCACACAGAACAAAAAAGGTGCAGAAGCGTTTATAAACTTTATGCAAGAGCCGGAGGTTGCGCTTGCAAACGAGGAATATATTTTCTACGCTTCCGCAAACAAGGCAGTTCAGGAAAACGAGGAATGTTCGCTTTACGGCAATAAGGCGGTTTATCCCGACCCTGCACCTAAAAGCGAGGTTTTTGCAAATCTTCCGCAGAATATTCTTGAACTTGAAAACAATTTGTGGTCAAGCGTAAAAAGCGGAAATCTTTCTGTAAACAGCAAAAAAACAGAACGCAAGATTTATATTGAATCCGGTATAGTGGCAGGTGTTGTTGTTATAGCGGTTGCCACCTATTTTGTCAGAAAACGAAAAAAAGATAAGGAACAGGATTTGGGTGATTTGTATGAGTAAAATTAAATGTGCTGTGTTTGATTTGGACGGCACACTTGTCAACACTATTGATGATTTGGCAGGTGCAACCGAAATATTGCTTAAAAAGCATAATTTTGAAGCAAATTGGTCTTTGGATGATTACAAAAAGTTTGTGGGCAACGGTGCAAAAAAACTTGTTGAGCGTGCCTTTGACCATACTTTGGATGAGAAAACACTCAATGACCGTTATGAGGAGTTTAAACCTATATATGATGAAATTAAGCTTGACCATGCTCACGCTTATGACGGCATTAAGGAGCAACTTCAAATTCTTAAGGATAAAGGAATAAAACTTTGTGTTGTTTCAAACAAGCCGGATGTAGCGGCTCACGGTATGGTAGAGCATATTTTCGGCAAAGGCTTTTTCGATTATATTACCGGTTGTGTGGACGGACTCCCTACCAAGCCCGACCCAACAACTACTTTAATGGCGCTTTCAGCGGTTGACTGCAAGCCGACAGAGGCAATTTTCTTCGGCGACAGCGAAGTTGATATGCGAACAGCCAAAAACGCTGATATAGAAGCAGTAGGTTGCTCTTGGGGCTTTAGGTCGTTTGAAACGCTTTTTGCCGAGCATCCGTCAGTGATAATAGACGAAACGAGCTACATATCAAGCTTATTTTAAAAAGTCAAAAAAACTTGAAAAAAATTCAAAAAAAGTGTTGACATTTGTAGCCGGTTCTGTTATACTTCTAACTGTTGACGCGAGAGTGGCGGAATCGGCAGACGCGCACGTTTGAGGGGCGTGTGGGGCGACTCGTACGGGTTCAAGTCCCGTCTCTCGCACCAAAAAATATAGACACCATTTGGTGTCTATTTTTTTTGTTATGAGATGTATGATTTGAATCGTCTTGTACGGGCTCCCCACAAAGTCCGTTAGACTTTGTGGGGAGAGGAAAGATATATGCAGTGTTTGCTATTTTTTTTTTTGCACATTTTTGGATGTGCTTTTTATTTTGCCAAATCTAATAGTATTTATTTGTATATTATGCTATAATATTAATCCTTTGTCTTTCACAAAAAAACTTTTTTAAAAATTTTTTCAACTTTTTGTGTCACATTTTACCAAATCGTTGACTAATAAGTGAAAGACAGTAACGGAAATGATGAAAGGGGGGAATGCTGTGGGTAAGTCTTATGCAGACGAGCAGTTTGAACTGTATTTTGAAAAGTACAGTAAACAGCTTGAAAAATTCTGTGCCGTGCGACTTGAGGAAGCTTCGGATTTCGCAGGCGATTGTGTACAGGAAGCGTTTTGTGTGTTTTATCGAAAACTTCTTGACGGTGAAGAATTTGAAAATCCACGAGCATTTCTCTATCAGACTGCAAACAATATGATGCTTCGTGCACGAAAGGAATATTTCAAAAATGCCAAGCATACAAAAAATCTTGATGATGCCGAAAATGTGGCAGTATACATAGAAAAAGAGGTAGAAGAACGAATAGAACCCGACGATGTTGATATTGATAAAGCAAAAGATGTTTTGCTGTCCATTCTTGATGATGACGAACGACGGCTTTATCAAATGAAATATGTGGAACGCAAATCTCTAAAGGATATCTCAAAAATACTTGATATCACACCTACCGCCGCTGCCAAGCGAACATCAAGATTAAGAGCAAAGATAACAAATTCAATCACCCCGGTATTGTCGGAATTTAGGAAAGGAGGCAGTTAAAATGAATATAACGGTAAATGCAAAAACACTTCAAGCTGTTTTTAACGATTCAAAATCAAATCAGGATTTAATTGATTTTTTAAATACTGTAATTGATGAGGAACTAATAAAGTTAAATCCCGATTGTGATTTGATTGATGAGTGCGTAAATCTTATTGATGAACTTCAGGAGCATAAATATACATCTCCTGTCCTTCGTGTAGTTCTTTCGACAAATGCAATTAAGAAAATCGTTAACCCAAAGCGTAATTCCTGGAAATCACTCAACAGAGCACTTCGCGTGGCTATTATTGCCGCAATGATTGCAACAGGAACCTTTACCGTTAATGCTGCTGTTAAATCCGTAACCGGTATTGATTTTATCGGCAATGTTACAAGCGCAATTTCTTCATTTATTCATAACGATAAAAAAGGCGAGCTGACTACCGAGATTTATGTCCCGGTTGATGAAACCGGTACAGCCGCCGCAACAACCGCACAGATTTTTGAAGAAAGCACAACAAAAGCAAATGTTGGTAATACCGAACCTGAAAAATCTGTGACAACAACTTTGAATGCTTCCGAGGTCGAAGTAAAAACAGAACATCATACATCAAAAATAACCACTACAAATAAAAAGGAGATTAATAAAACCGAGGAAAGGGAAGAACCCACCGACCCTTATGCAGATACCGATTTGCCTCAGCTTGTCGGTATCAGGGCAGAATTTGAGCATTTTAAGACCGCTTATATTTACGGCGAAAAGCTTTCTTATGACGGCTTGAAAATTTTTGCAAAATACAGTGATAAAACCGAAAAATCGGTATCGCTTGATGATTGTGCATACAGCAAGAATCTCGATATGGAGGTTACAGCCGATTATACCTTGTCGATAACTTATAAGGCTTGTACCGTAAATGTAAATATAACCGTTCGACCTGATGAGAGAACCAGAATATCGGACATTTGCTCAAATGAAGATTGGAATTATCTTCTCACCGATAAGGGCGCTTATATTTGTGCTTATAAGGGAAATGATACAGATTTAACTATAAATGAAATTGACGGCAAACCGGTGCTTGCCATAACCTCAAGAGCACTTGAAAACAGCACTATATCTTCGTTTTCATCCGATAGCATAAAAACTGTATATCAAAGTGCATTTGAAAACGCTAAAAATCTTAAATCCTGTAATGTTCCCAATGCTGTAAGTATTGGTAACAATGCGTTTAAGGACAGTGCACTTCAAAGCGTTAATTTCAGTGATGGATTATTCAAACTGGGCACAGCTGCTTTTGAAAACACAAATTTGAGAACTCTTATCGTTCCCAAGGCTCTTACAACAGTTCCCGAAAGACTTTGTAATAATTGTTCTTCGCTCAGAACCGTCACCCTTGCAGGCAAGGTTGATACCGTTGAGGATATGGCATTCAATAAATGCTCAAAATTCATCAAACTTAACGGCGCGGGAAGTATTGTAAATGTCGGCTTTTATGCGTTTGCAGAGGACAAACTGATGAAATTTGACACAGCACCTCAAATTGAAAACGCCGACGACGGGGCATTTGCTTATTGTCACAATGCAAACTTCGGTGATGTCGGCAAAAACTTTAAATCACTCGGCGAGCGTTCGTTTGATAATTGCGAGGGCATAACCTCGGTAACGGTTCCGTCAAATATCAAAACCGTGCCGGCTTATTGCTTCAACGGCGTTGATATGCAGGAAGTGATTATCGAAAACGGTGTTATGCGTATAGAACAGGGTGCGTTTAAGAGTATCGATTCGCAGGAAGTTACAATTCCGGAGAGTGTGGAATATATCGGCGAGTATGCTTTTTATTCTACAAATCTGCGAACGATTACGGTTAAAAGCAAAACCGCAGAAATTTGTGACAATGCGTTTTATCTCGGAAACCGTGTTACTTTTAATGTTATAGAAAACAGCACTGCTTATGAACTTGCTGTCAAAAGCGGTGTTAAATATAATCTGATTTAGAATCAGATTGTTTGTTTAATCATTGCAGGAACGGATTGTTCCAAAGAAAAGGAGAATTATTATGACTACCTTAAAAAAATTACTTGCCGTTTTTATTTCGGCACTTATGATAATATCCGCACTGCCTGTTGAGGCTTTTGCTTACAGTCAGGATGATTATGACTTTTATCAGGACTTGGCAAACGGAGTCAAATATACACCTATCGTTGTTTTGCCGAGCGAACAGAGCGTAAGCGGTGAAAATGAGTATTGCGTCTGGAACTATGACGCAAGCACCAAAACCGTTTATATCAACGGTGAAAATATTGAAAGCTCACATAATGCCTATTCCTGTGTTTTTACAAAGGACAGCGGTTATGCAACATATCAAAATGGCGATGCTCCGCTTCCTCTTTATACCGAGATTGACGATAACGGTACAACAAAAGAGCAGTATTGCACCTTTGATTTTGAACATCTTGTTATCGGTAAGGATACGGTAAATTTCAATTCCCATGTTTCGGGCAGAATTTATAAAAACATCAAAACCGTTGAATTTGAGGAAGGCTCACAACTTCAAACACTCGGAAAAAATGCGTTTTATTTCTGTCCTGCACAGGAATATACTTTGCCTGATACGGTAACATCAATCGGTGAAGAAGCCTTTATGTACAGCGGTATACTTTCGTTTGCCGTGCCGTCAAAGGTTAAGAGAATAGAAAAGAACCTTTTTTACCATTCTTCTCTCGAAAGCATAACCTTTAATCAAACCGAAACCGATATCGGTGATTATGCTTTTGCTTATTCAAATATCAAAGAGGCAAGTGTTCCTCAATCGGTTACAAGTATCGGAAAAGATACATTTGAGAATACGCCGATTTCAAAGGTGACTTTGCCGAATAACTTAAAAATTGTCAGTGAAGCGATGTTCTCAAATTGCCCTAATATCAAAAATATTGACTTTCTTCCGTCAACCGTAACATATATCGCAGATTCTGCATTTTCATCAACAGGAGTTACAGCTCTTGATTTTACAAAAACAAATATTACATTTATTGACGACTTTGCATTTAGCGGATGTGAAGAACTCGCATCAGTCAAACTTAATGAAAAAACAACTTATCTTTCAGGCTTTAATTCTTGTCCGAAACTCAGCGGTATTTCCATTCCGAACAATGTTATCAGAATCGGATACAAGGCTTTTGCTGATAATCCACAGCTAAGTTTTACCTCTGTTCCGTCATCTGTAAAATATATTGGTTCTTATGCTTTTACAAACACAAATGTTAAGGAACTTGACCTTTCTGCAAATACAGAATTAAGCCTTGGCGATTATGCGTTTTGTGATTTGACTACGCTTGAAAAAATAATTCTTCCAAGCACATTGCGATACATTTCAAACCGTGCGTTTTGCAACACGGCACTCAAATCAATTGCTATCCCGGACGGTGTTGAAACTATTTATAGCGGAGCGTTTAAAAATACACCGTTGAGCAAGGTTTCGTTTTCGTCAAATTCGCAACTTAAGATTATTGACAAATATGCTTTTTCGGATTGCTTGAACCTCACAAAGTTCGTTTTTCCTAAGTCGGTAATCGAAACACGCGACGGTGCTTTTAAAAATAATGTAAACCTCAAAACCGTTATTGTTCTCGGCGAAGAGGGAATAAACGCAAGCGTCAATCCGTTTTATGCAGGTGATGACAGCAGCAAAACCTACCTTACCGAAATTTACGGCAATGATGCAAAAACGGATGAAAACGGCAATAAAATTTGGAACGGTGTTTCAAGATATGCCAATGTGTACGGAATAACACTTGTTCCTCTTGAAGATTATGTCGAAACCCCTGACGGCGGTTCTCAAACCGATTCATCAAATCACGGCACATGGGCAAACGGCAGTTGGCAGTATGACGACTCAACAAACCGTCTCTTTGTTACAGGCAGCGGCGAGCTTACATCTACATTCAAAACATCTGACGGCAAAGCCCTCAATCTTGCGTCTTATTTGTCAAATAAGGCGTTGACATCCATCGTTTTGACAGAGGGCATTACAGGTGTTGGTGCAGATGTATTCTTTACCGATTACGGTATTGATGTGCAGTCTGTGTCGCTCCCGAACACCTTAACTTCAATCGGTTCAAACGCTTTCAGAAATATTAAGGCAAAAAAGTTTAAGATTTCAGCCAATCTTTCGTCAATAGGCGCAAATGCCTTTTACGGCTCAAATGTTAATTCATTCGATTTGTCAGATACCAAGGTTGAAGCAATAGGCAATTATGCTTTTGCAAATTGCAAAAACCTTACATCAATTAATTTGCCAAAGGTTCTTAAAACTATCGGTGACGGTGCGTTTTATTCAAGTTCACTTAAATCGGTTGATGTTCCGCAGTCGGTTGCTTCAATCGGCAAGGCGGCATTTACCGACTGCCTGTCCCTTTGGAAAGTAAAAATCAACAATCCTCAAACAAATATTTATTTTGAGGGCAAAAACAGTGCAAACAATGCCATAGGTTTTGATTCAAAGGGCACCCGTATAACATTAAAACCAGGCTCCCGTGTTCAAACCGAATGCTTTGTCATTATTGATGCGCCTGTTGAGTCAAAAGGCTTTGATTATGCCGAAAAAACAAGTCTTATCTTTATGTGCGATGACAGCAACGCCGATGTTTCGGGATATGTTGATTATACATACAGAATCAAGTGGCACTATTTTGCCGACACAAAAACTTTGTATGTCGAACACGGTTACGATATGAAAGACGCATATGTGCTTAAACCGAATAATGAGGGCACATTCTACACAACAGACGGCAGAAAGTTGCAGGATTTAAACCTTCAAATTGACACATTATATCTCTGCTCAGGCGTTATAAATCCGGATTATTCATTTGAAGCAATCAATCCCAAGTATATAAGATTTTCACCGACTGTAAAAAATGTTGGCGGTTTCCAAAATTGTGGCAGACTCGAAGTACTTACCATTCCTCAAACAGTACAATACATTTCGACAAATGCTTTTAAGAATTGTCGTTCTCTCAAAAAAATTTCTCTCGGCGGAGTAAAATGTGTTTCAAACCGTGCATTTGAAAATTGCACATCGCTCAAAGAAATTGATTACGGCAATGTAACAAGTATCGATGAAAGAGCGTTTTATTATTGCTCGGGCATTGAAGAAATCAATATTCCGTCAACGGTTACGGAAATTTCACATAATGCTTTTTATAATTGCGTAGGCGTTAAAAAGATTATTATCAACGGTGAAAAACGCATCGGCAGTCAGGTGTTTGTCAATATGCCGTTTTGCACATCAATTACTCTTAATCGAAATTACAGTGATGATTTGTCATTATCGGCATGGTCGGACGCCTTTTATAACATAGGCTTTAGCACAACGGGTATTGAACTTGTTGTCGGAGATGATGTAACAGAACCTGATTTCAGCGCTCTTACCGACACTTTTGGAAATAAGCTTAAAATTTCTTCAATCTATTTTGGCAAAAACTGTGCCTTTAAAGAAGTTCCAAGGCTTCCGGAAATGACATATGTTGAAAAAATAACAATAAGCCCCGAAAATAAAAATATGTATGTCTACGAGGGCAATGTCTATTACGGCAAAACTCTTGTTTTTGCAAATCCAAATACATACAGACCGATTATTAAAGACGGCACAACTGTGATTTCTTCTATGGCGTTTAAAAATTCAAAGGCAATTCAGGTCGTGCTACCTGATTCCGTTACCGAAATAGACAATTATGCTTTTTACGGTGCAAAGAATTTAAGACGAGTGATTTTCGGCTCAGGTTTGCGTACAATCGGTGATCGTGCGTTTGACGGTTGCTCAAGTCTTATCGGTGCAGATATCCCGTCAAAGGTTAGTTCAATCGGCAGTTACGCATTTTATGAGTGTAAGAAGCTCGAAACCGTTATTCTTCCGACTTCAATCAGCAAAGTTAACAAATATACCTTTGCGTATTGTGATTCACTTAAAAATGTTGTTGTTCCGAGAAATGTTGTTTCAATAGGTGAGAATGCTTTTGCGTGCAAAAATCTTCAAAACATTTTTGTGTGGAGAACGACAACCCAAATAGATGCGTTTTGGCTCGGATTCCCTGCCAAGGGACTGAAAATTCACACTCTTGCAGGTTCAAAGGCTCTTAGCTTTGCACAGGAAAACAATGTCGATTACAAGATATATCAGCTCACACAGTTCGGTAATGTCTGTGACGCACAAATTGATTCCGACGGCAAATATGTTGATATTTGCAAGGACGGTCACGGCAGAATTGAATATCTTACAGTCTACGATGCCGATTGCGAAAATGACGGATATATAATCGGAGTGTGCGAATTCTGTTCGGAACTTCTTGATGAAATTCACAAACCTGCTTTGGGCCATAATTATGTGCTGACGGCAGATATTCCGGCAGGTGTCGGTACAAAGGGCGTAAAGCAGTACACTTGCACAAATTGTCAAAAAACATATTGTGAATATACCGACCCGCTTTCACCGAGCGAGACAGTAAAGCAGTATACTGTTAGCGGTAAAATTGTTCTTGAAACGGGAGATTTTGCTAAAAACACATCGGCTGTAAGGCGTGCCGATATTGTTATCGACGGTAAAACGGTTGCTTCAACCGATGATGACGGCAATTTCTCTTTCTCAATCGAAACGGGTGCATACACTGCGCAGGTTAAGTATGCTTATGGCTATACTCGTACAATCGGCATAAAGGTTGAGGACGAAGATATTAATTTTGCAACGCCTGTTTCAATAGTCGGCTGTGATTTTAATAAGGACGGCAAAATTGACGAAACGGATGCCGAAATGTTCAGCTATGTTATGTCAACAAGTAAAAATGACCTTGCGTATCTTGATTATTGCGACCTCAATCATGACGGCTATATCAACGCAAAGGACAGAGTAATTGTTATGGGCTTTATGGGCACTGATGCCAATACCTATAAGTATGAGCTTGTAACAATTCAAAAATAATTCGGTATTATGCTTTTAGCTTAATATATGGGTAGTTAAGAAAGAGAAATCCGGGGATTATCCTCGGCTTTTTCTTTTCGCTTCTTTGTCAAACATTTTCAACAAAAGCCTAAACAAATTATTAATAAAATTGTATATAATTGACAAAACGCACCGCTTGTTATAGTATTAATGTATTGACAACAGTTAGCAGAGAGGCAATGGAATGATTTAAGCACGCAAAGAAGCGTGCTTTTTTCATTGTTAAAAATAAAATCGAACATTTGTATTGCTTTTTCGATTTTTTATGTTATAATGTGTTTAGTGTTAAATAATATTTCTGCGGAAGTGCATTTTATGGCAAAGCAAAAAACATATATCGCAATAGATTTAAAGTCATTTTATGCCTCTGTGGAGTGCGTTGAGCGAGGACTTGATCCGCTGAAAAACAATCTTGTTGTTGCTGATGAGGGAAGAACCGAAAAAACGATTTGCCTTGCCGTATCGCCGTCGCTGAAGGCTTATGGTGTTTCGGGCAGAGCAAGGCTTTTTGAAGTTGTTGAGCGTGTAAAGCAGGTTAACAATAACCGCAAACTTAATATTAATTATGCCGATTTTAAAGGTGAATCGTACAATGCCGATGAACTCAATGATGATTATTTGAAACTGTCATATATCGTTGCTCCGCCGAGAATGAACCTTTACAAAAAGTACAGTAACAGGATTTTTGCCATATATTCAAATTTTGTGTCACCTGAGGATATTTTGGTTTATTCGATTGACGAGGTGTTTATAGACGCAACAAATTATCTTCGTTCAAGAGGTGTTACGGCACATCAACTTGCTATGGATATGATAAAAGCCGTACTTGCCGAAACAGGCATAACCGCAACCGCAGGAATAGGAACAAATATGTACCTTGCAAAGGTGGCAATGGATATAGTAGCAAAGCATATTGAGGCAGATAAAGACGGCGTTCGTATTGCCGAACTTGACGAAATGTCTTATCGCAGGCAGTTGTGGAATTATCGTCCGATTACCGATTTTTGGCGTATCGGCAGAGGTATCGGCAAAAGGCTTGAAAGCGTCGGCATTTATACTATGGGCGATATTGCAAAATGCTCGCTCGGGAGTGATACGGAATTTTACAACGAGAATTTGCTGTATAAACTTTTCGGAATCAATGCCGAACTTCTCATAGACCATGCGTGGGGCTGGGAACCTTGCACCATAGAGGATGTAAAATCATATAAGCCCGACACCAAAAGTATCAGCTCGGGTCAGGTGCTTACCCGTCCGTACAGCTTTGACGAAACTGCCGTTATCGTGCGTGAAATGGCAGAACTTTTGGCTCTTGATTTGGTGGATAAAAAGGTAACTACCAACCAAATTATTCTCACTCTTAATTATGATACGGAAAATATAAAGAAAGGCTATAAGGGCGAAATCACCGTGGACGGCTACGGCAGAAAAATTCCCAAGCACGCTCACGGAACAAGCAATATCAATCGCCTTACTTCGTCATCAAAGCTTGTTGTAAATGCCGCTATGGATGTGTTTTACAGGATTGCCGACCGCAGTCTTTCCGTTCGCAAAGTCAGTATTTGCGCAAATCATATAACCGATGAAAATAAGACGGAACTCGCCAATGTTCAACTTGATTTGTTTACCGATTATTCCAAAATCAAAGCCGAGGAGGATGCTCTCAAAAAAGAGCGAAGTCTGCAAAATGCAATGCTCCGTATTCAAAAACGCTATGGCAAAAACGCAATTTTAAAGGGCACAAATTTACAGGATTGTGCCACAACCGTAGAACGCAACAATCAAGTCGGAGGTCATAAGGCGGAATGAAATATGATGATATTATAGATTTGCCTCACCATATATCCACAAGGCGTGCACATCTTTCAATGGCTCAACGCTCCGCACAGTTCGCTTCGTTTGCCGCACTCAAAGGTTTTGAGGACGAAATTGCCGAAACCGCCAGAGTTACTGATAAAAAATTAATTCTTGATGAAAACGAGATAGAAATTTTAAATGAAGCCTTGCAGTATATATCCTACAATATCAACGAAAATTTGGAGGTGTCGATTACCTATTTTGTGCCCGACAAATTAAAATCGGGCGGTGCTTATGTTACAAAAAAAGGAACGGTAAAAAAAATAGACACTTTCAACAAATCCGTCACCGTTGATAATGCCGAAATACCGGTAAACGACATTTTAAAAATAGAAATATGATTAGACTGATAATAAAGGATTTAAAATTTAAATAAAACCGAATAAAAAGAATGGCTTAAGCTCTAAGTTTAAGCCATTCTTTTTATTTTTAAAGGTCGTTTTGTCTGCCTACTAAATAATCGATACTGACATTATAATAATCAGCCAGTTTCCACAAAACATCTATAGGTACTTCTCTTTTTCCATTTTCATATTGAGAATAAGTGTTTTGTTTTACATTTAAAATTGAAGCGATTTGATTTTGAGTTATATCGTTATCTTCCCGTAAATCTCTCAACCGCATATTATCATCTCACAATTAGTTTATTTATTGAATTTTACAATATCTCACAACGAGATATTGACAAATATCTCAATTTGTGATATATTTTGAATTAAAGAAACAAGATAACACTAAATTCATAAAGATAAAAAATGAAAATAAATAAAAACTTGTTTAATGAAATAATAAACATTCTCGAGTTTTCACCATATGAAAGTGGTGGCTTTTTAGGCGGATGTGACGATACCGTAATAAAAGTTATTTATGACAATGAGGATTTTCGTTTTGCAGAATACAAGCCGAATAATAAATTACTAAATGACATTTTAAAAGAATGGTATGAAAATGACATTGAGTTTCTTGGTATATTTCACACTCATTATCCTAAGTGTACTTCTTTGTCACGCAATGATGAAAAATTCATAAATAAATTTATGCAGGAAGTATGTGATGAAAATGATATTATGTATTTTCCGATTGTCATAGCAAAGAGTGAAATGTGCGTTTACAAAGCAGAACTAATTGATGGAATATGTGAAATAAAAAAAGATGAAATATTATTAGTATAATACACATGATGTGTTATAAATATTTAAATAAAGAGGAGAAAAAAATGAAAACAAAAGAAGTTAAAATTCCAATCGGAGCTTTTTGCTCAGGCAATTGTTCAGATTGTTTGTATGCTAATTTTTATGATACCGATAGTTACGGTAGAGTTAGATGCAACGGTGGTTACGGAGGCTATAATAACCCACAAGACAGAAATGGCTGCTTCCATTGGAAAAGAAAATAATATGGGCTTTTTTGATGGAAAAGGTATTTACCGTAACAAATTTGACGGCGGATTTGATGCAAGAGGAATTTGGCGTAGTTGCGGTGAAGGCGGATATGATTATATGGGGATTTATCGTTCATCGGGTGATGGCGGATACGACGCAAGAGGTATCTTTCGTTCACCGGGTGAAGGCGGATACGACTCAAAAGGTTATTACAGAGATGGCTTTGAGGGATGGTCTGTAATATGTTATTAAGAGTAGAGAGGCAAAAATGAAAATTTTTTTAATATTAGCAGTAATAATTTTTATTGTTCTCGTTTTGTTTTTTTTAAATCCGTTTGGCGATTCAAAAGAGCAAGGTGCGCCCGGGCATTCTAACGAGTATATGGGCTACTATAACTCTGTAAATCAAATGAGCATCAAACAACTTCACAAAATACATGATGATTTGCTTCCGTTAGTAATGAAAACTTTAATCGGTGGCATTGTTTATTACGATGATGAAATACCGGATGAAAAAAAGGAGGAAGAACGACGACAAATAGAAAGTAACTATGTTGTTATACCTGAAAAAGATAGAATTTACGGTTGTGTAACTTATGATGAAGCAGATAAGCTAAACCGTAAAGTTCTTGACAGATTAAGATTTATTGAAGGAGACTAAAAAAAGATATGTTTTCGAAACTTAAATATATTCTGTTTGATTTTAGCGATAATTTCAAGCAGGATTACTTATCACTTGTGAAAAAAACGATAATAATTTTGGTGGCAGGAATTATTATGTATGCTTTTGGGGGACAAAAAGGTGCTATATATACAATTGGATGTATCGCGATTTTGGTATTTGGTCTTTTATGGGGTATAAATTTAGTTAAAATGCTATATGGTGTTGCAAATGTTTCGTCAAATCTTATGATAAGACTAACTTTGAAAATCATTCTTTATGTAATTTCATTTATATTTGGCTATGTTTATTTTGTTTGGTCTACAGTGAAATTTATTATTGTTTTGATAAAAAAATCAAAGAAAAAGTGAATTAAGCGTAAATTGTAATCTGATTTTGACAATCTTTAGATGTTATTAAATCAGAATACAATTAGATTGTAGTAAAAGGAAGTTAGTTTTTAACTTCCTTTTTATTTATTGGTGACTATTGGTTTTGATTTACTTTTCATTTTGGTTATGTTATTATAGCTATAAATTATCGTGAGGTGAGAAAATGAAAAAAATCGTTGTCGGCATACTTGCCCATGTTGACTCCGGCAAAACAACTTTGTCAGAGGCTATGCTTTATCTTTCGGGCACAATCTCCAAACTCGGCAGGGTAGACAGCAAAAATTCTTTTCTCGATACTTTTTCTCTTGAACGCTCACGAGGCATCACAATTTTTTCAAAGCAGGCACTGCTCAAATACAAGGACACGGATATAACGCTTATTGACACACCGGGGCATGTTGATTTTTCGGCAGAAACCGAACGAACACTTCAGGTGCTTGATTATGCAATTCTCGTTATCAGTGCAACCGACGGTGTACAAAGCCACACGCAAACGCTGTGGAAACTCCTTGCAAAGTATAATGTGCCGTGCTTTATTTTTGTTAATAAAACCGATTTGGACGGTGCAGACAGAGATGTTGCTCTCTGTCAGCTTAAAACAAAACTCAGCGATAACTGTGTTGATTTTAATTTGCCCGATGATGAACTTAATGAAAATATCGCCCTGTGTGACGAAACCTTGCTTGAAAAGTACGAAAACGGCACTCTTAACAAATTTGATGTTGCGTCTGCCGTTAAGAACAGAAAAATTTTTCCGTGTATGTTCGGCTCTGCACTCAAACTTGACGGCGTGGATGCCTTTATGGATTTGCTGAATGATTATACAGAAATGCCTGCATACGGCACCGATTTTGGTGCAAAGGTGTATAAGATTTCCGAAGATAAGGGTCAACGTCTTACTATGATGAAAATCACGGGCGGCTCTCTTAAAGTAAAAGAGGTGCTCAAAAGCGAAAAAAATATTAACGCCGAAAAAGTAAACCAAATTCGTCTTTATTCGGGTGAAAAGTTTACTGCGGTCGACGAAGCACAGGCGGGTACGGTTTGTGCCGTTACCGGTATAACCTTTACCAATTCGGGTGACGGACTCGGAACGGAAGACAATTCCTCAATGCCCGTTCTAACGCCTGTTTTGACATATACCGTCAATGTCCCCGACGGAACGGACGCTCACACCGTGCTTTCAAATATGAAAATTTTGGAAGGTGAGGACCCTCAGCTCAAGGTTGAGTGGAATGAGCGTTATTCCGAAATTCATGTTAAATTGATGGGCGATATTCAGCTTGAGGTTTTGCAAACTCTTTTTGCCGACAGGTTCGGTATTGATATATCATTTGGCAAGGGCAGTATTATTTATAAAGAAACTATTGAAGAAGCTGTTGAGGGAGTCGGTCATTTTGAACCGCTCCGCCATTATGCCGAGGTGCATTTGCTTCTTAAACCCGGAAAGCGTGGAAGCGGACTTGTGTTCAAAACAGAGTGCAAGGAGGATGTTCTCGATAAAAATTGGCAACGCTTAATTCTCACTCATTTGTATGAAAAAACACATATCGGCGTTCTAACAGGTTCACCGATAACCGATATGGAAATTATATTAAAATCGGGTAAGGCTCACCCAAAGCATACCGAAGGCGGCGATTTTCGCCAGGCAACTTATCGTGCCGTTCGCCAAGGGTTACGCAGTGCAAAAAGCGTTTTGCTTGAGCCTTATTATGATTTTACTCTTGAAGTTCCCACCGAAAATGTCGGCAGGGCAATGTCTGATATTCAGTTTATGCACGGCACATTCAATCCTCCCGAAAACGATGGAGAAAACTCCGTGTTTACCGGCAGTGCTCCTGTTTCAACTATGTATGATTATGCCCGTGATGTGCGTATGTACACTCACGGTAAGGGAAAACTTGTTTGTGCACTTAAAGGTTACGAACCTTGTCATAACAGCGATGAGGTTATTGCCGAATTTGGTTATGACCCGGACAGCGACACCGATAATACTTGTGATTCCGTATTTTGTTCCAAAGGTTCGGGATATACCGTAAAATGGGATGAAGTCAAGAGTCATATGCACTTGCCGAGTATTCTTTCAACGCCTAAAAGCGAGTACGCACAAACATTTTCAAAAAGCCGTGTTTCAAGTTATGCCGACAAAAAAGATTTGTTTGCACTTGATAAGGAGCTTATGGAGATTTTTGAGCAGACCTACGGTCCGATTAAAAACAAAAACCCGAATAACAGCCATTTCAGTTTTACCGAAAAGGCAAAAACGCCTAATCCCAAAAAGCTCCCTAAAGTGCCTAAGTACGAAGGTCCCGAATATCTTTTGGTAGACGGCTACAATGTTATTTTTGCGTGGGACAATCTTAATAAACTTGCCGAAAGCAGTATTGACGGTGCAAGAAACGCTCTTATCAATATTCTTTGCAATTATCAGGGCTACAAAAAATGCGAGGTAATCGTTGTTTTTGATGCTTACAAAGTCAAGGGCAATCATCGTGAAATCGAAAAGGTGAATAATATCACCGTTGTTTATACCAAAGAAGCCGAAACCGCAGATATGTATATTGAAAAGGCTTCGCTTGACTTGGCTAAAAAACATAAGGTCAGGGTTGTTACTTCAGACGCACTTGAACAGGTGATTATTCTCGGCAACGGTGCACTTCGTGTTTCTTCACGAGAATTTCAGGCAGAGGTTTCTGCCGCAGAGCAAACCATTCGGAATATAATTGAAAATAATCATTAAACCAACCGAGGCTCCTCTTGTTTAAGGGGAGCCGTTTGTATTAATTTTTACATATGTATATTCTTACCTGTTGTTTTTTTTGTGATAATGTGCTATATTATAAGCAGCAGATTATTGTTATGTTTAAAAGAGTAGAGAGGATGTTTTTAATGAAAAAAAGAAAAGCATTAAAAAAAGGACTTCATCTTTATGAGGGTAAAGAGCTCTCAAAGGATTTTCCTATCACATCAATTAATGCTTCTTCTGTAACCGTTTACCCTTTGAGTCAGCATATCGGTGCACCGGCTGAGCCGCTTGTTAAACCGGGTGACAGGGTTCTCAAGGGTCAAATGATTGCAAAAGCGGGTGGATTTGTTTCCGCACCTGTGCACAGTTCCGTGTCGGGTACGGTAAAATCAATCGAAAATCGCAGAGTTGTCAACGGCAGTTCGGTTAAGTCAATCGTTGTAGAAAATGACGGACTTGATGAGGAAGTTGAGGGAATGGGCGTTAAGTCCAATCCCGATGAATTGTCACCGCAGGAACTTCTTCAAAAAATCAAAGATGCCGGTATTGTAGGCCTCGGCGGTGCAGGCTTTCCTACGGCGGTTAAGCTTTCGCCTAAAAATGCCGATGAAGTTGACACGCTTATTATCAACGGCTGTGAGTGCGAACCTTATCTTACCGTTGATTACCGCATTATGCTTGAAAAAGGCGAGCAGATTGTAAAAGCCGTTCGTCAGGTTCAGCGAATTTTGCCAAATGCAAAGGCTGTTTTCGGTATTGAAGATAATAAAAATGATTCTATCAAGGTTATCAAAGGCTTTATAAAGCCGGATGACAATATGGATATTTGTGAGCTTAAAACAAAGTATCCGCAAGGCGGCGAGCGTTCGCTTATTTATGCCGTAACAGGTAGAAAAATTAATTCAAAAATGCTCCCTGCCGATGCAAAATGCGTTGTTTTAAATTCGTCAACCTGTTTTGCGATTTACAATGCTCTTTATGAGAACATTCCGCTTATTTACAGATATATGACAGTAACGGGCGACGGTGTTAATCAGTGCAACAACTTCAAAGTTCCGCTTGGTTGCAGCCATCAGTATGTTGCAGAAAAGTGCGGCGGACTTAAAGACGGTGTTGTCAAGATTATTTCGGGCGGCCCTATGACCGGTTTTGCCATGAGCAATCTTGATGTTCCCGTTCAAAAGACTTCTGCATCAATTCTTGCATTTACAGAGGACGATGTTGCCTCCGTTGAAGCTACAAATTGTATTCACTGCGGCAGATGCGTTAGCGTTTGCCCGTCAAATCTTGTTCCGCAAATGCTTGCAAAAACCGTTAAGAAAAACAATTATTCCGCTTTCGAAGATATGGGTGGTATGGAATGTGTTCAGTGCGGCTGTTGCTCGTATATTTGCCCTGCAAGAATTCCGCTTACGCATTTGTTTAATGTCGGCAAGGCGGAAGTTAGAAAAGAATCTAACAAGCAAAAAAGTAAGGGGGTCAACTAAATATGTATAATGTTTCGGTATCTCCGCATTTAAGAGCACAGGACAGTACCAAATCGATTATGGGCGATGTTGCAATCGCACTTTTGCCTATCCTCGCTTTCGGTATTTATCACTTCGGTCTTCCTGCATTTTTCGTAACCGTTCTTTGTGTTGTTTCAAGCGTATTGTTTGAACTTCTCTTTGAACTTATTACAAAACGACCGATTACAATTTTTGACAACAGTGCATTGGTAACAGGTCTTATCCTTGCCGTCAATCTTCCTGCAAGCGTGCCGTGGTACATTCCGGTTCTCGGCAGTGCATTTGCGATTATCATTGTAAAAATGCTTTTTGGCGGCTTGGGTCAAAACTTTATGAACCCGGCTCTCGGCGCAAGATGTTTTCTTCTTATTTCATTTGCGTCAAAAATGGGCGATTATGCAATGTATAAGGTTTACGGTTCAACTTTTTCCGAACTTTTCAAGGACGGCAAAATCAAGGATTGCCTTTATCTTTTGGCAGGCAAAACCGATACCACACTTGACGCTGTGGCAGGTGCAACTCCTCTTGCACAGCTCGGTGATGGCAAAGAACTTGATTTGGCATCACTTTTCCTCGGTATGCACGGCGGTTGCATCGGCGAGGTTTCGGCTCTTGCCATCTTAATCGGTGCGGCTTATCTCCTTATCAAAAAGGTTATTTCAATTCGTATTCCGGGTACATATATTCTTTCAACAGTTGCGTTTATCGCAATCATCCGCCTTATTCAGGGCGATACGGTAACCGTTAATTACCTTTTGGGCGAGGCTTTGTCGGGCGGACTTCTTGTCGGTGCGTTCTTTATGGCAACCGATTATGTTACAAGTCCGATAACCGCAAAGGGTCAAATCCTTTACGGCGTTGTTCTCGGTTTTGTAACCGCAATGTTCAGAGTTGTCGGTTCTTCCGCAGAGGGCGTTTCGTATGCAATCATAATTTGCAACCTTCTCGTTCCTATTATTGAAAAAATAACTGTTTCAAAGCCTTTCGGCTCCGTTAAAGCGAAAGGAGATGCACAGTAATGGAAAATAAAAAGTCAAATTTGTTTAAAAACACATTTGTTTTGGTTATCATCACCTTGGTTGCCGTTGCGGCTTTGGCTGTTGTAAACCAAATTACCAAAGGTCCTATCGAACAGGCAGAAATCAATCAAAAGGCAGAAGCATACAAGGTTGTTTATGCCGATGCAAACGAGTTCAGCGAAATTGACGGGCTCGATAAAATGATTAAAAATTCAACCAAACTTTTTAAAGATAACGGTTTGTCCGGTTGTACGGTAACCGATGCCCTTGCCGTTAAAAATTCGGGCGGTGACACAGAGGGTTATATCATTGCTTCATCTTCACCAAACGGCTACGGCGGTGAGATTGATGTTGCAATCGGTATAAAGGATGGCAAACTTACAGGCTTTACCGTTATCAGTAACAGCGAAACAGCAGGTTTGGGCTCAAAATGCTCAGAACCTGATTTCCAAAAACAGTTCAAGGATAAAGCGGCAGAGGTTTTGACCTACACAAAAACAGGTGCATCGTCCGATACTGAGATTGACGCTATTTCGGGTGCAACAATCACAACAAATGCCGTAACCGAAGCAGTAAATGCCGCAATTATTTTCTATCAGTCAAATTTCGGCGGCGGTGTTCAGGAAATGGCCAAGCCTGATTTGACGGAATTCTATCAAAAGGCTTATCCCGGTGCAACAGATTTTGCCGATGTTGAAAATGCAGACAAACTTGTTGCCGATTTTACGGCAAATCTTGAATCAAAATACGGCATTAAAAACTGTACCGTGGAAGAAGTTAAAGCTGTAAACGGCGGTGAGGGTTATGTAATCAGCACAACCGCAATCGGCTTTGCAAAAACAGCACCGATTCAAATTGCAATCGGTATAAAGGATGATAAACTTACGGGCTTTGCCATTGTTAATCAAATGGAAACTCAGGGTTACGGAGCCGCTTGTGCCGAAGATAAATTTACAAGTCAGTTCGCAGGCAAAAAAGTCGGCGTGCTCACCGCAAAAGCAGGCGGCACGGCTGATGATGAAATTGATGCTATTTCGGGTGCAACCTTTACTACAAACGGTGTTACAAATGCCGTAAATACCGCTGTGTTGTTCTATATGGATACATTCGGCGACGGTGCACCGAAAGTTAGTTTTGAATCCAACGATGCGGATGCAGCTTCGGGTGCAACCGTTCAGGCACAGTAAGGAAAGGGGGAGATTTTTTTGAAAGGTATTTTAGAAAGACTTTATAACGGTATCATCAAGGAAAATCCTACCTTTGTGCTTATGCTCGGTATGTGTCCTACCTTGGCGGTAACCACAAGTGCCCTCAACGGTCTTGGTATGGGCGTTGCCACCATGGCGGTGCTCATTATGTCAAATATGATTATTTCTCTTTTGCGTAAGGTGATTCCAAACGGTGTCAGAGTACCTGTTTATATCATCATTATCGCTTCGTTTGTAACAATTGTCGAAATGCTTATGCACGCATTTGTTACTCCGCTTTACAGCAGCTTGGGTATATTTATTCCTCTTATTGTTGTAAACTGCATCATTTTCGGCAGAGCGGAATCTTATGCTTCAAAAAATAATGTTTTGCTTTCAATCTTTGACGGTGTCGGTATCGGTTTCGGCTTTACAATCGGTCTTACGATTATCGGTATTATCAGAGAAATTCTCGGCAACGGCACAGTTTTCGGACTTCGTGTTTTGCCTGAAAGTTATGAGCCTATTTCAATCTTTATTCTTGCTCCGGGTGCATTCCTTGTGCTTTCGCTTCTTTGCGCACTTATGAACAAGCTAGGCGTAAGCAAAAAAGATAAGAAAAAGACAGGTTGCACGGGTAATTGTGCAGAATGTCCGTCGGCAGAAAAGGAGGGCAAGTAAATGGCAGGAAAGTTGTTTTTGGTACTGATTACAACAGCACTTATCAACAATGTTGTTCTCAGTCAGTTCTTGGGTATTTGCCCGTTCCTCGGTGTTTCAAAATCTATCAAAACAGCCGCAGGTATGGGCGGAGCGGTAGTTTTTGTTATCACTCTTTCGTCGCTTGTTTCAAGCGTTCTTTACAAATATGTTATTGTAAAACTTAATTTAGAGTATTTAAAAACAATTATATTCATCGTTGTAATTGCATTTTTGGTTCAGCTTGTTGAGACTTTCCTCAAAAAGGTTGTTCCGTCGCTTTATAAGAGCCTCGGTGTTTATCTTCCGCTTATCACAACAAACTGTTCGGTTTTGGGCACTGCTCTCACAAATGTTCAGCAGTCAAACGATGTAATTACAAGCGTTGTTACCGGTTTCGGTACTGCCGTAGGCTTTACAATAGCTATTGTAATTATGGCAAGCGTTCGTGAAAAAACAGAAAACAATGATTTCTTGGGATGCTTTAAGGGCACACCGGCGGTTCTTATGACTGCGTGCCTTATGTCAATCGCATTCTACGGCTTCAATGCTTTTGCATAAGCAGAAAGGAGCTTTATGGATTTTAAGGAGATTTTAATTGCCGTCGGCGTTGTGTGCCTCATCAGTTTGATAGTAGGTGTTGCCCTCGGCATTGCAGAGAAAGTTTTTCATGTAGAAGTAGATGAAAAAGAAGAAAAGGTAAGAGAAGTTCTTCCCGGCAGTAACTGCGGCGGATGCGGCTACGCAGGTTGTGACGCTCTTGCACAGGCTATCGCTTCGGGCAAAGCACCTGTTTCGTCTTGCCCTGTAGGCGGCAAACCGGTTGCCGAAAAAATCGCAAAAATTATGGGCGAGGAACTTGGCGAGATGACTCGCAAGGTTGCATATGTAAAATGTGACGGCAATAGCGATAAGCGAACCGTTGATTATAATTACATCGGTATAGACAGCTGTACAGCGGCTTCAATTATGCCGGGTTCAAGCCCATATGCTTGCAAATACGGTTGCCTCGGTTTCGGCTCTTGTGCAAGAGTTTGTCCCGAAGGTGCAATTCGTATTATCGATAAAAAAGCAGTCGTTGACGAAAACTTGTGTATTGCCTGCGGCAAATGCGTAAAAATTTGCCCTCATCAGCTTATTGAACTTGTGCCGGCAGAGTCACACTATCGTGTTCAGTGCTTTTCACATGTAAAGGGCAAGGATGTAAGAGATGCCTGCACAGCAGGTTGCATTGCCTGCGGTATTTGTCAAAAGGTTTGTGAGGCAGGTGCTATCACTGTTGTTGATAATATCGCAAAGATTGATTACGAAAAATGTACTTCTTGCGGTAAATGTGCCGAAAAGTGTCCGAGAAAGATTATTAAGAAATATTGATGTCAAAATATTTTGATAATTTCTTAACAAATATATTGACAATTTGTTGTCAATGATTTAAAATGATGTTAACATTTTGGTTATGCAATAATAAAAAGGAGAGGATTACTATGACTAAAATGAAAAAAATACTTGCAGTCGGTCTTGCAGGTTTGATGGCAGTTGGATTTGCAGCTTGCTCAAGCTCAAACGACTCAGGTAAAAACGAAGACACAAACAAAGACGCTGTCGCAACAGCAAAAACAGGTTACGCTATTTCAAGTGAAATCAAAGAGGACGAATATAATAAGTCCGAAACAGCACTTGAAATCGATTCTGTATGTGCAGCTGTTCTTGTTGATGCAGACGGTAAAATTATTGATGTAAAGATTGACGAAGCTCAGACAAAGCCTGACCTTAAAAAGGATAACGGCGATGTTTCTGACCTCAGAACAAAGCTCGAGAAGAAGGAAGACTACGGTATGAAGTCAACTTCTCCAATCGGTAAGGAATGGTATGAGCAGGTTGAGGCTTTTGAAGCTTGGGCTAAAGGCAAGACAGCAGAAGAAGTTAAAGCAGGTATCGGCGAAGACGGTTATGCTTCAGATGCAGACCTCAAGGCAGGTTGCACAATTTATGCAAACGGCTTTGCAACAGTAACAGCAAAGGCTGTTGAAAACGCAACAGACTGCGGTGCAAAGGCTACAGATACCCTTAAACTCGGTATGACAACTTCAAAGTATTACGAAAGCAACGAAACAAACCTTCAGTACGATACAGATTATGCAATCGTAACTGTTGATGCAGACGGCAAGGTAACATCTTGCATTATCGATGCTTCACAGGCTAAGTGCACAATCGCTGACGGTAAGTTTACGGTAGAAAAGGGCGCATTCAAGTCAAAGAAGGAACTCGGCGACGATTATGCAATGAAGTCAGCTTCTCCAATCGGTAAGGAATGGTATGAACAGGCTGCTGCATATGAGCAATGGTGCATCGGCAAAACAGCTGATGAAATCAAGGGTTGCTACGGTGAAGATATGAGTGCATCCGATGCAGACCTTAAGGCAGGCTGCACAATCACAATCAGCGCTATTGCAGATAATACAGCAAAGGCAATCAACAGCTGATTATAAATTAGTTTAATAAACCAAATTGCAAAGGCTCCTCTTGTTTGTAATCAAGGGGAGCTGTCGTAATTTATGACAACTGAGAGAAAAAAATAGGCGAACGCAGTTTGCCCCTACGGGGTTTTGAAGCCCACTTTTATTTATTTGTATATTATTCCTGTTGAATTAAAATATCCAATCTGTTATAATTATATATATGAAAAAAATACTGTCATTGTTTTTGGCGTTAATTGTTGCATTTGCTTTTGTATCTTGTACCAATAATGCCAAACCGAAAGAAAAATATAAAGCGTCGTTTCTTGATTTGTTCGATACCGCTTCAACAGTTATTGCTTATGATAACAGTCAAGAGGAATTCGACCGTAAGTATCAACAGTTTTATGACGAACTCAAAACATATGATGAACTGTTTGATATTTATAATCATTATGACGGCATTACAAATCTGTATGATGTCAACAAAACCGCTGCCGATTCACCTGTTAAGGTAGACAAAAAAATTATCGGTATGCTCCTTTACGGCAAAAAAATATATAACACTACCGAGGGTAAAATGAACATCTGTATGGGCTCTGTCCTTACTCTGTGGCATAATGAGAGAGAATACGGCATTGCCAATCCGGATGATGCAAAACTCCCCGATATGTCAAAGCTCAAAGAGGCAGCCAAACATACGGATATAGATAATCTTGTTATCGATACAAACAATAATACCGTGTATTTCAAAGACCCCGATATGAAACTTGATGTCGGTGCAATCGCCAAGGGATATGCCGTTGAGCAGATTACAGAATGGGCAAAGGCTAATTTGTGGACAAGTGCCGCTATTTCAATCGGAGGCAATGTTTCAACTTTTGGCTATAAAAATGACGAAGGCAAAACAAAGTGGACTATCGGTATAGAAAATCCCGATACTTCGGCAGATGATTATTTGCTTAAACTTAATATTACCGATGAATGTATTGTTACAAGCGGTGATTATCAGCGGTATTATACGGTAGACGGCAAAAAATATTGCCACATTATTAATCCCGAAACGCTTATGCCGAGTGAGTATATGGCAAGCGTGTCGGTTATTTGCAAGGATTCATCGTTCGGTGACGCAATGTCAACAGCACTTTTCAATATGACGATTGCCGACGGCAAAAAACTTGTTGACAGCCTTGACGGTATAGAAGCCGTGTGGGTTGATAAAAAGTTTAATAAAACCTTTTCAAATGGTTTTAATCAGTATATAGATAACGAAACGGAGTAGATAAAATGAAACAGAAGGCTCATTACAATCCAAAATCAACAAAACAAATTATTTCATTAATCATTATGCTTGTTGTCAGCGTTGCAGTTGTTTTCGGCTCAATCGCAATTAAAAATGCCGTTGACAAAAAGAACAATGAGAGCGTGGATGTCGGCTTTACAATCGCAAAGACGATTCCTGCCGCAGTTCAGGAAAATGAACTCGGCGTAACAGGAGTTGAAAAAGCGTTTGACAGTCAAAACAATGTTGTTGCATATGTTGTCAAAGGCACAACAACAGGCTATAATGCCGAAGCTCCTATTGAAATGGCAACAACAATTACAGCGGACGGTAAGGTTGTTTGCGGCATTGACATCATCAAGCAGGAAGAAACCGAATATCTCGGTGTTCGCATCGCAACAGATGATTTTAAAAATCAATTCACCGATAAAAAACTTCCTGTATCCTCATCGAATTCTATCGAAAAAGGTTCCAAGATAGATGTTATCGCAAAAAGCACAATTTCTTCACAGGCTGTTATTGACGGTGTTGACAATGCCGCAAAGTATGTAAAAACATTTTTGGTTGAATAATGAAAAAAGCTGATTTGATTATTGTTGCCGTTGTGCTTGCCGTTGCAGGTGTGCTTTGCTTTTACCTTTATTATGTCAACGGTGACAGCGGAAAATATGTTGAGGTTGAAAAAGACGGCAAAATTGTTGATACTTTGAGCCTTGACGATGATTTTGAAAAGCAATATAATTTTGACGGCGAAACCAATACTCTTGTTATTAAGGACGGCAAGGCAAGCGTTACCGAGGCAAATTGCCCCGACCGTATTTGTGTAAATCATAAATCCGTAAATAGGTCGGGTGAGTCAATTATATGCCTGCCGCATAAATTTGTCGTTACCGTTACAGATGAAAAATCAACAGATGACGAAATTGATGCCGTGGCATAGTCGGAGCTTTGTATGAAAAAAAATAAAGTAAAAAATATTGCCTTTTACGGTATGATGACAGCACTTGCTTTGATTTTCAGCTATCTTGAATCGTTCATTCCTGTAAATGCACTTATACCTATTCCCGGTGTTAAGCTCGGCTTTGCAAATATAGTTGTTGTGTTTGCACTGTATATGATGAAGCCTCTTGATGCGATTATCATCGGCATACTTCGTGTGCTTTTGTCCGGTCTGTTGTTTGGCAATCCGATGACTATTGCATACAGCCTTGTGGGTTGTTTTTTGAGTTGGCTTGTGATGACCTTAACAAAAAACACCAAATTGTCGGTTGTCGGCGTGAGTATGCTCGGCGGAATAATGCATAACATAGGACAGTTGATTGTTGCCGTTGTGCTTACAAGTACGGTCAGAATTGCGTACTATCTGCCGGTTCTCCTCGTGGCAGGTATGGTTACCGGGCTTGTTATGGGTTACGCTTCAAAACTTGTTATTGACCGAATTAATAAAATCAAAAAGAATGTTTAATGCTCTGAATATTTCAGGGCATTTTTTCATATATTTCTTCGAGGGATCAGTATGAATGAATATGAAAATAAAAAAGACCATTCTTTTACGGTTAAAAACAGGGAGTGTGCCGCCCTTGACGGTGTAACGGATGTTGATGCGTTCAATGAAGAAGAAATACAGGCAAAAACCGATTACGGTGCACTCACCATAAAAGGTGAAAAACTGCATATTGAGGAACTTGATTTGTCTTGCGGAAAATTAAAAGTCAACGGCAAAATCACCGCTTTGATTTATATAAATGACGGTTCAAAGAAAAGCACATTCAGGCGGTTGTTTTCTTGATGATGTTACTTTCGTTTGCCGCACTCGGTGCTGTATGCTCGTTTGTTTATTCGGCGGTTACATTTTTGGAAAAACTTATTTCATTACGGATTGTGTCATTCTTTCTTGATGTTATTATGATGCTTTCTTTTGCCGTAGCTTTCTTTTGCTTCGTTATCGGCTTTGGTGAAAACGGCTTTAGATTTTATCATTTCTTCATCGCCGCACTCGGATTCTTTTCTTATCAAATGACGGTGCACAGGCTTTTTCGCAATCTTGAAAATAAAATAGCGAACAAATTATCGATAAAACGAAAATCTTTTACAAAAAGGTTAAAAAAGTTTTAAAAAACTATTGCAATTCCTTACCCGATTATAATATAATATATAAGTAAGATTTGGGTAGGAGGAGTTCGCTGTGAAAGCAAAGAGTAATAAAATTAAAAGTAAGAAAAATGTAATTCTCGGTTTTATTATTGCTGTTATTGTGGCAATTGTAGGCTATTGCTCTTTTTGTCTTATCTCAAACGCGGCTGATATAAGCCGACTTAAAGCCGAATCTCAGGAGCTCAACACAAAGTATGAGCAACAACTTGATGAAAACAAAAAAGTCAAGTCAATTCTCAATTCGGACAATAAAGATGAATATATCGAGCAAAAGGCTCGTGAAAAGGGATATGTAAAAGACGGAGAGGTTGTTTATTACGATATCTCATCAAGTAAATAAAATCAATGCAAGGTGGTAGATGTTACGCCACCTTGTTTTTATGTGTAACAAAAGGTGTAAAAATATGATGATGAAAATGGTTGCTACCTGCCTCCTCGGAATTGAGGGTTTGGTAGCGGATGACTTAAAATCTATGGACGCACAAAATGTATGTGCGGAAAACGGCAGGGTGTTTTTTGACGGTGATGAAACCATTCTTGCCCGTGCAAATATTTGGTCAAGGTATGCCGAGCGTATTCTTATTGTTGTTGATAAGTTTACCGCAGTAACATTTGAAGAGTTGTTTCAAGCCGTTAAGGCTTTGCCGTGGAGTGAATTTATCGGTTCTGCCGATGAATTTCCCGTAAAAGGTTTTTCGATTAATTCAACGCTTCATTCTGTTCCCGATTGTCAAAAAATAATTAAAAAGGCGATTGTTGAATCTTTAAAAGAAGATTATCACATAAATTGGTTTGAAGAAAGCGGACCTATTCATCAAATTCAGTTTTCAATTATGAAAGATGAAGTTACAATTATGCTTGACACATCGGGCAGAGGACTTCACAAAAGAGGCTATCGCCCTGTCGGCAATGACGCTCCTATCAGAGAAACTCTTGCCGCCGCTATGTGCCGTCTTTCTCAGCTTCGCCATTATCACACGATGTACGACCCGTGTTGCGGCAGCGGTACTATCCTTATCGAGGGTGCAATGCTTGCTAATAATATCGCACCGGGTATTAATCGCAATTTTGATGTTGACCGTTGGGGATTTGTTCCCGAAAAGGTTTGGATGAGCGAGCGTGAGCGTTGTCACGATTTGATTAAAACCGATACCGATTTTGTCGCTTTCGGTTCTGATATTGACCCTCATGCAATTGAACTTACCGAAAAAAATGCAAAAAATATCAAGGTGGACAAGTTTATTCGTGCTTCCGTTTGTGATGTTGCAAAGTTCAATCCGACAACCGAAAAGGGCACACTCATCACCAATCCGCCTTACGGCGAAAGAATGCTTGATATTCGCACTGCCGAAAAATTGTATCGTGTTATGGGCGAAAAGTTTGTTCGTAAGCACGGCTGGAGTTACGGCATTATTTCTCCTGATGAGGAATTTGAAAAGTGCTTTGGCAGAAAAGCCGATAAACGCCGTAAACTGTATAACGGTATGATTAAGTGCCAATACTATATGTACTTTAAATAAATTGCCGATAAATGGTTTGAAACACATCGATATATATAATCGATTTTACTTTCTTTGTAAAAGGGAAGTGGCAACGCTAAAGTATTGATGGAGAATTAAAATACATATTTGAGCTGTATACTCAAATATGTATCGATGTTTTTCGTTTTTTGCTCAGTCGAAGTATTTATATACATCTTCCTTCACAAGAAAACAAAATTCAAATTCATTTCTCAACAATTATAAAATAATTATTCCGACTTCTCTTGTTATCAAGGGAAGTCATTTTGTTTGGGCGTGACGATTTTCGCCTGTTTTTTATTTATGCTTGAAGTATAATATGTATTAAACATCGTATATTTTTTAAATAATTTATGAACCCTATTGACATTTTTGAAAAAATTGCTAAAATATATATTAGCACTCGAAGATAAAGAGTGCTAACACATAAATGGTAAATTTTTAATGAGGTGATATATTATGACTATTAAGCCACTTGCAGACAGAGTTCTGCTTAAACAAGTAAAGGCTGAGGAAACAACTGCATCGGGTCTTATCCTTGCAGCTTCCGCACAGGAAAAGCCGGAGGTTAGCGAAGTTGTTGCAGTAGGTCCGGGCACAGAAAAAAATCCTATGACCGTTAAAGTCGGCGACAAGGTTATTATCAGCAAGTATTCGGGAACACAAGTTAAACTTGACGGTGAGGAATACACCATCACTGAGGTTAAAGAAGTTCTTGCAGTAGTTGAGTAATATAAGGAGGAATTTAGCTATGGCAAAAGATATAATTTATGGCGAAGAAGCCCGCAAGGCTCTTCAGGCAGGTATTGATAAACTTGCAAACACAGTAAAGATTACACTCGGTCCTAAGGGCAGAAATGTAGTCCTTGATAAAAAATACGGTTCACCGCTCATCACAAATGACGGTGTTACAATCGCAAAAGAAATAGAACTTGAAAACCCGTTTGAAAATATGGGTGCACAACTCGTAAAGGAAGTTTCATCAAAGACAAATGATGATGCAGGTGACGGTACAACAACAGCAACGCTTCTTGCTCAGGCTCTTGTAAGAGAGGGTATGAAGAATGTTGCCGCAGGAGCAAATCCTATGACTGTTAAAAACGGCATTAAGGGTGCGGTTGATGCAGTTGTTGATTCTGTAAAGGCTCAAAGCCGTGCAGTAAAGGATAATGCCGACATCGCAAGAGTTGCAACTGTTTCGGCTGCCGATGAATATGTAGGCTCTCTTATCGCAGAAGCTATGGAAAAGGTAACAGCCGACGGCGTTATCACTATTGAAGAATCAAAAACAGCCGAAACAACTTGCGAGGTTGTAGACGGTATGCAGTTTGACCGTGGTTACATTTCACCTTATATGGTAACGGATACCGATAAGATGGAAGCTGTAATTGATGACGCAATGCTCCTCATCACAGACAAGAAAATTTCAACAGTTCAGGATATTCTTCCTCTTCTTGAGAGTGTTCTCAAGGCAGGCAAGAAACTTGTTATCATTGCGGAAGATGTTGAGGGCGAGGCTCTTCAAACAATCCTTCTTAACAAGCTCCGTGGCACATTTACTTGCGTATGTGTAAAGGCTCCGGGCTTCGGCGACAGAAGAAAGGATATGCTTCAGGATATCGCAATTCTTACAGGCGGTCAGGTAATCACTTCCGACCTCGGTCTTGAACTTAAGGATACAACTATGGCTATGCTCGGTCAGGCTCGTCAGGTTAAGGTTACAAAGGAAAATACTATTATCGTTGACGGTGCAGGCAACAGCGACGACATCAAGGCAAGAACATCTCAAATCAAAACAGCTATTGAAAATTCAACTTCTGATTTTGACAGAGAAAAACTTCAGGAAAGACTTGCAAAGATGGCAGGCGGTGTAGCAGTTATCAAGGTTGGTGCCGCTACCGAAACAGAAATGAAAGAAAAGAAACTCCGTATCGAGGACGCTCTTGCTGCTACAAAGGCAGCTGTTGAAGAGGGTATCGTACCGGGCGGCGGTGTTGCTCTTATCAATGCTATTCCTGCCGCACAGGCACTTCTTGATACAGATGATGCAGATTACAAGACAGGTGTAAATATCGTTCTCAAGGCTCTTGAAGAACCTGTTCGTCAAATCGCCGCAAACGCAGGCGAGGAGGGTTCTGTAATCGTTGATAAGATTAAGAACAGCCCTGCCGGCACAGGTTGCAACTTTGCAACAGGCGAATATGTTGATATGATTGAAAACGGTATCGTAGACCCTGCAAAGGTTACTCGTTCCGCACTTCAAAATGCCGCTTCCGTTGCAGCAATGGTTCTCACAACAGAATCACTTGTAACGGATATCAAAGACCCTCAGGCAGATGCGGCACAGGCAGCAGCTATGGCAGCAGCATCACAGGGCGGTATGTATTAATCCGATTTTTCAGATTTACTCCAATATATTTCAAAGACTCTCTTGGGTTCGCCCAAGGGAGTTTTTTGTTGACGAATTGTTAAAATAATGGTATAGTTAAAGAGTATAAAATCAATTATGGTGGTATATTGCTATGAATATGAAACTTGATAAAAACTGGACAACCGACAACAACGGCTTTGCTCTTAATGATGAGGAAGTACAGAGATATATTTCCGTTGTGCCTACTCCGAGTCAGGTAAGACTTCAGGACAAGCCTTTTTATGGATTTTTCCATTTCGGTATGAACACTGCTAATGACAGAGAGTGGGGTTGCGGAAGCGAAGTCGCTACGGATTTCGATATTACAAAAATCAAGCCGGAACAATGGGTAAAAACCGTTAAGGCGGCTGGTATGACAGGCGTTATCCTCACCTGCAAACACCATGACGGCTTCTGCCTTTGGAATACCGGTACAACTGATTTTAATGTTATGAACAGTCCGATGGGTAAGGATATTGTAAAAGCCGTATCGGATGAATGTCACAAGCAGGGCATTGAATTCGGCGTTTATCTTTCACCGTGGGATATGCACGAGCCGACTTACGGCACAGAGCAGTACAACGATTATTTTATTCGTCAACTTACCGAACTTTGCGGTAATTACGGCGAACTTTTCGAGGTTTGGTTTGACGGTGCAAAGGGTGCAAACGCAAAAGCCTTTACATACGATTGGCAAAGATATTACAAGCTTATCCGCACAATGCAACCTAATGCAAATATTGCTATCTGCGGTGAGGATATTCGCTGGGTAGGTAACGAAGCGGGTAAGGCGAGAAAAAATGAATATTCCGTTGTTCCGGCTTCTCTCAAACAATGCGAAGCTATCGAAAAGAACAGCCAAAATGCAGAGGGCGATGCCGCAAGACTTCAAAAGGTAGATACTATGGATGAGGATTTGGGCTCAAGAAAAATTCTCAAGAGCAATGCATTCCTTTCTTGGTATCCTGCCGAGGTTGATGTTTCAATCCGTAAGGGTTGGTTCTATCATAAAAAGGACGACAAAACCGTTAAAAGTGCAAGACGACTTTTCAATATCTATCTTAAATCTGTCGGCAACAACTGTACTCTTCTGCTTAATGTTCCGCCAACGGATAGGGGTGTTATCTGTTCAAAGGATGTAAGAGCACTTAAAGCTCTCGGTGAAAAAATCAATGGTATTACAGAAAATCCTGTTTTGGAACAGAATATCGGTGAACTCAAACAAGACCAAGGCTATCTTGAATTTAACTTTGATTCCGCAAAGAAGCTTAAATATTTTGTAATCAGCGAGGATTTGACCTGTTCGCAGAGAATAGAAAAGTTCGACCTTTATCTTAAAAAGCCAAACGGCGGTTACAAGCGTGCTTATCAGGGCACTATCGTCGGTGCAAAGAAAATCGTTAAGCTTAACAAAAAGGCAACCGGTGCAGTTCTTGTTATCCGTCAAAGCCGTTCAGCTCCGCACATCAAGCAAATCGGATTTTATGAATAAAGCATTCGTTATCGACGGCTCTCTTTACAAGGGAGCCGTCTGCACTTTGTGTGGAAATAATATTCTGATCAAAGGAGTTATATCAATGCAGCTTCAACAAATAATTAACGAAAGCAATAATATAGTCTTTTTTGGCGGTGCAGGCGTGTCTACCGAAAGCGGTATACCCGATTTTCGTTCCGTAGACGGTTTGTATAATCAGAAATATGATTACCCGCCTGAAGAAATTTTGAGCCATACTTTCTTTAATGCTCACACCGAATATTTTTATGATTTTTACAGAGATAAAATGCTTGTGCTTGATGCTGAGCCGAATGCCGCTCATTTAAAACTTGCTGAGCTTGAACAGGCAGGTAAGTTAACGGCTGTTGTAACGCAGAATATCGACGGACTTCATCAAAAGGCAGGCTGTAAAAATGTATTTGAGCTTCATGGAAGCGTGCACAGAAATTACTGTACAAGCTGTCATAAGTTTTATAATGCCGAATATATTAAAAGCAGTAAGGGTGTTCCGAGATGTAATTGCGGTGGAATTATTAAACCCGATGTTGTGCTTTATGAGGAAGGTCTTGATGATAATACCGTCAGCGGAGCAATTAATGCTATCAAAAATGCTGATTGCCTGATTGTCGCCGGCACTTCTCTAAATGTTTATCCGGCTGCAGGATTTATCAGATATTTTTGCGGCAAATATTTTGTTCTAATCAATCGTGACCCGACTCCTGCCGATTCAATGGCTGATTTGGTTATTCACGATAAGGTTGGTAAGGTTTTATCTGCAATCAATGTTTAGCTGATCATAGAACCATATGGGAAGATATTATCTTTCCGCAGACGAATACGGTTTTCTGTAATTTTATGTTTTGATTACACACCTTAATTATCCCTTGAATTCTAATTTTTTACATAAAATGATCAACTTATATAAATTTTTTACTTTTTATTTTATTTTCTTGTATTTATTTACAAGATGTGTTATCATATTGGAAGTATTTGTAAAGGAGTAAATTTATATGGCTGAAAAAACACAGCTTTCCGGTAAGGTTAAAGGCTTGCTTGATCAAGTTAAATATTACTGGAAAAAGCCTGCAAAGGGCAGATATATGTCCTTTAAGGAAATTGCCTCATACGCCTTTGGCGGTATAGGTGCTTATTTAATTGTTTGTATGAGCTATCCATGTATTTTGGGTGCTACAAACGTATTCTTGTCCGGTACAATCGGTATCGGTCTTACCGATATGTACATTATGTATGTTATCGCAATTTTGTCGGGTATTCCGCTTACGGGCCTTCGTGCCAATATTGTAGATAATACCCGTAACAAAGCAGGTAAGTATCGACCTTATCTGTTAAGAATGGGTATTCCTTGCTCAATTATATTTGTAGCAATGGTATGGTTCCCGTATGACAAACTTCATCTTATCGTCGGTGACGGTCAGGTGTTTGGTAAGAGCAGTGAATATATCGCAAAATGTGCGGTTATTCTTGCATTTAATATTGCACTTCAGTTTTTCTACAACTTCTTCTATGATGCTTATGAAAACCTTATTCACGTACTTTCTCCAAATTCACAGGAGCGTGCCGATGTAGCATCAATTAAGAGTGTAATTTATTCGTTCGGTCCAACCGTATATAACCTTATCATTCCTCTTATTGCAGCAATGCTTAAGACAAATCAAACGGATATTAAAGTTTACAGAATTGCTTTCCCTGTTATCGGTGTTATCGGTACACTTCTTGTATTTGTTGTTTATGCAAATACTCAGGAAAAGATTATTCAGGCTAAAACTCACGTTATTCAAATTAAATTTACAGACGCACTCCGTGAAGTTGCAAAGAACAAGTATTTCTGGATTATTTCACTTGCTACATGGATCGGCTTCCTTGAAACAGCGTATTCCAACATTCTTTATTGGCTTTGTAACTACGGCGGTGCCTGCTCGCAGGGTACATATGCAATCATAACCGCCGTCTACGGCAACGCCTCCCTTTGGGGTATGCTCCTTGCTCCGCTTTGTATCAGAAAATGGGGTAAGAAAAAGGTTCAGATTGTTACAAATCTTTTCAACATTATGTTCATTCTTTGTATGTATCCGTTCTTCCACAGTTCTGCCGCTCCGGACGGTAACATAAGAAACTATGTAATTTGGGCAGTTCTTGCATGCCTTTACCTCAACGGTATTGTCGGTGCGTTTGCTCATATTCTTAACCCATCAATTCAAGCCGATATTCGTGACTATCAGCAGTACAAGACAGGTGAGCGTATCGACGGTATGTTTGCAGCAGTTGCCGCTATCGGCAGTGTTATCACTCTTATTACTGCCGGTGTTCTTCCTGCACTTCAGGAAAAATACGGTATGACTGCCGCTATGGCACAAAAAGTTACAGGTGATTCCGGACTTATGTCAAGAATTCTTCCGGGTTCACAGCAAACAATCGGTCAAATGCTTTCAGACCAACTTGCAAGCGGTCAAAACAATTTCACAAACCCATCATCGGCTCTTTATAATGTAGACGGTATTTTGTTGCCGCTTCTTCGTGTTTTGGTTCTTGTTGCCGCTGTAGGTGCAACACTCAATGTTATTCCGTTCTTCTTCTACGATTTAACGGAAAAGAAGCAAAAGTCATATGTTCGCGTTCTTAAGGTTCGTGCCGTATTCGAGGACTATGGCAACAACGCTATGAAGGATAAAGACATTGTTGAAATGATTGACCTTGTTAACAATGCCAAGGAAATGGCAGTTGCAACACCAAAGGTTGTTGATAAGTCATCATATAAAGGCATATCCGATAAGGCAGAGCGTAAAGCAGCTAAAAAAGCATACAGAGAAGCCCTTCAATTTAACGAAGAAATTGAAGTTTCACAGTTCGTTGTAGATGAACTTAACAAGTTTAATTCCGAACTCGGTAAGCATAAGCTTGAAGCTTACAATAAGATTTATGAAGCAGGTCTTGACGGTATCAAGAATACTTCTCTTGAAGAAGCAAAGTCAAAGCTTGCACAGGCAAAGGCTATGCCAAAGAACACCGAAGAAGAAAAAGAAATCAGAAAGTTCTATATTGAGCTTGCAAAAACTCAAATTTCGGCTGTTAAGGCTTATAACAAGTACTTCGGTTCTGTTAACGAATTCAAGGAACTCGGCTTTGAAACTATTGAACAGTATTTCAATAAGGAAGACGAACTTGACGAAAAGATTGAAGAACTTGCAAAACTCAGCCATATTGCAAGAAAAGATAAGGACTCTGCAGAAGTTTCAAGACTTAAAGCAGAAATTAAAAAGTATTCCGAAGAGCGTAAGGAAGTTCGTAAACTTTCAAAGGCAGAAATGGATAAGCACGCACAGTTCAATCGTGCCGCAAAGCCGTATGTTGATGCTAAAAAGTGCTTGACCCAGCAGGAAAACTTCTCTCACTTTGACGAAATCGCTGCTCAGTATGACATCGCTAAAGAAAATGTAGCGATTGCAGAAAAAGCAGAAGCTGAAGAAGAAGCAAAGCGTATGGAAGAAGAAAAGGCAGAACTCGAACGCCGCAAGGCAGAAAAGGCTGCTAAGAAATCTGCTAAAAAAAATAAATAATTTATTATTAATACAAAAAAGAGGTAGACCTGTCTACCTCTTTTGTTGTATAATAAGCCTGCTGAGTTTGCATTTGCTTAATATAAAATGCAGATTTAAAAGTAAACAGGTACGGAGGACTTTATGAATATTAAAGAAAAATATAATTTGTGGCTTACTTTTGATGAAAATACAAAAAAAGAACTTGAATCTGTCACCGATGAAAAGGAAACAGAGGATAGATTTTATAAAGATTTGGAATTCGGTACGGGCGGACTTCGTGGTATTATGGGTGCAGGAACAAACCGAATGAATTCGTATACTGTAGGCAGAGCGTCACTCGGATTTGCAAAATATTTGAAGGATAAGTATAACGGTGAAATCAGTGTAGCTATTGCATGTGATTCCCGCCTTAATTCAAGTGCGTTTGAGTGGGACAGTGCAAGAGTTTTTGCTTCTCAGGGCATTAAGGTTTATGCTTATACCAAAATTGTTCCTGTTCCTATGCTTTCGTTTGCAACAAGATATTTGCATTGCAACGCAGGTGTAATGATTACTGCTTCTCATAATCCAAAGGAATATAACGGTTATAAGGCTTATGACAATACCGGCTGTCAGCTTTGCACCGATGATGCAAAAGAAGTGCTTTCATATATCAACGCTGTTGATGATTATTCATCTGTGTATAATGAAGTAAAAACCGTTGACGAATATGTTGCCGATGGTATGATTGTAGGCGTTTATGATGAACTTTTTGATGAGTTCATCAAGGCTGTAAAAACTCAGTCGCTTTATAATGAGCAAAGCGAATTGAAGATTGTTTACACTCCGCTTCACGGCACCGGCAATCTTCCCGTTCGTAAGGTGCTTGAGGGTAAAACGGTTTATATCGTTTCCGAGCAGGAAAAACCGGACGGCAATTTCCCAACAGTATTTTCACCGAATCCCGAGGACAGAAAGGCATTGACCCTCGGCATTGAACTTGCCAAAGAAAAGGATGCCGATATCGTTCTCGGCACAGACCCGGATTGCGACAGGGTCGGCGTTGCCGTAAAACACAACGGCGAGTATGTTCTTTTAACAGGTAACCAAACGGGTGCGCTTCTCGTCAACTTTGTGTTAACTATGAAGAAGGACACCCTTAATCAAAAATCTACACTTGTAAAAACTATTGTAACTTCCGAACTCGGAGCAAATATCGGCAGAAAGTTCGGCTTGCAGGTTGATGAAACCTTAACCGGCTTTAAGTATATCGGTGATAAAATCAATAAGTATGAGGAATCGGGCGATAAGAAATTTGTTATCGGCTACGAGGAATCATACGGCTATCTTGTCGGCACTCACGCAAGGGATAAAGACGGCGTTGTTTCTTCAATGCTTGTTTGCGAAATGGCGGCTTGGTACAAAAATCAAGGCAAAACCCTTGTTGACGGCCTTAATGATATTTATGACGAATACGGCTATTATCTCGATTTCCTCGACAGCTTTGTCTTAAAGGGCAAAGACGGTGCCGAAAAAATCCAAAACCTTATGGTCGAATTTAGAAATAAAGGCACAGCACTTTTGCCTGATATTAAGAAAATTGTTGACTTCAAGGACGGTATCCGAGATTTGCCAAAGGAAAATGTGCTCAAGTATATTTTCGATGACGGTTCGTGGATGGCAGTTCGCCCAAGCGGTACAGAGCCAAAAATCAAGGTTTACTATTCAATCGTTGACCCCGATAAGAGCAAAGCAAAGGCTCGCCTTGAAGAAATAAGACAAACAATTTCATCAATCATAAATGCGTAGAGGTAACTATGAATAGAGTACAGAAATATATAGAAAATGTCCTTCAACCTAAAATTCAGGGTGACGGCGGCTGGATAGAGTTTGTTTCTCTTGACGGCAATGAACTTACCGTTATATTCAGAGGCGAATGTTCAAAATGCCTTATCCTTGACAGATGCGTTTCTTGGATAAAGGAAGAAATCAAAAGAGATTGCAAAAAAACGGTTAACATTACCGCAATTCGTAAAAAACCGTATTTTCAGGATGTGTAAGGAGGACGCAGTATGGCACATATAAAGGTTGTTCGACGCTCTATGCGTCCCGAAGAGTGGACCGATTTACGCTTCGGTTGGCTCAAAAGACATATTTATTCCTCAAAGTGGGAAATAACAAATTTGATGATTAAGGATGCCCGTCAGGTGTCCGAAATGGAGTTTGAATATTACAGCGATGAATACAGACCGCTCCAAAAGGGCGATATGTATTTTACCCCTGACGGCACGGCGTTTATCAAGGCTGATGTTGATATTCCAAAGGAACTTCAGGGCAAAGAACTTTGGTTTTCGCTCAAAACCGCTGCGGAAATCTGTGTTAAGGTTAACGGCAAATATGTCGGCGGTGTAGACCCTAACAGAGAGAGAATGCTCCTTTCTCCTTATGTTGACGATGCAAAAACCCTTCATTTTGATATGATGGGCTATAACCGCTCAAAGCCCGATGACGAGCGTAACCCCGAAAGTCTTTCGGTTCGTGGTTGTCGTCAGATTTTTGAGGGCGCATATATTTGCACGGTTAATCACGAAGTTCAGGACTTGGTATGGGATTTTGAACTTCTGCTTGATATTGCAAAATCCGATTTGTTCAATGAGGATTATCGTGATTTTCTTAATCGTGAACTTAACAACGCAATGAACTTCATTGATTTTGACAGTGATGAGCTTACAGGCGTTGCGGAAGCTAAGAAATATGTAGACGAGGTTATTTACGCAAACGACACATATAAGGGCACGGGTGATGTAGCACTTATCGCACACTCTCACCTTGACATTGCATATTATTGGCGTAGAATTCACGCTGTTCAAAAGAATTTGCGTACCGTGCTTATTCAGCTTCGCCTTATGGATAAGTATCCCGATTTCAAGTACACTCACACTCAACCATATGTGTACGAAACACTTGAAAAGTATTATCCCGATGTGTTTAAGGAACTTCAGCAAAAGGTTAAAAACGGTCAGTTTGAGCCTGTCGGTGCAATGTATGTTGAACCTGATTGCAACATTCCATCTGCCGAAAGTCTTATCCGTCAGTGCCTTTACGGTCAAAAAACATATAAGCGTATGTTCGGCAAGTATGTAAACAATGCTTGGCTGCCTGATGTATTCGGCAACAGCTGGATTATGCCGCAAATCCTCAAAAAGAGCGGTGTTGATTACTTTGTTTCAAACAAAATGTCAACTTGGAATGATACAAACCGTTTTCCTCATAATAATTTTATATGGAAAGGTATTGACGGCAGCAGTGTTTATGCCTGTGTTCCGCCTACTCATTTCATCACTTGGAATGCGCCTTCTCAAATTCAGGAAAATTGGGAGGCTTATATAGATAAGGACCAAGGCGGTCAAACTATGAATATGTTCGGTTACGGTGACGGCGGTTCGGGCTGTACCGAAGAAATGATTGAACTTATGCACCGCTTTGACAAACTTTCCGTTATGCCAAAATGTGAGCATATGGGCGGTGCGGAATTCCTTGAAAAGAACCTTAAAGATAATAAAAATCTCCAAACTTGGGACGGCGAACTGTACCTTGAAATGCACCGTGGCACTTTCACCACAAAAAGTAACTTGAAGCAAAAAAACAGACAGCTTGAATTCAAATTCAGAACTGCCGAAATGCTTTCCGTTCTTCGAGGTGAGGATAATCAAAGCCAAATCACCGAACTTTACAAAAAGTTCCTTGTCAATCAGTTCCACGACATTCTTCCGGGTTCTCATATTCACCCTGTTTATGAGGATGCAATGGCTGATTATGCCGAAATTGAAACCGCTCTTGATGAAATTATAGGCACAGGTTCAAAGTATTTCAACACCCTCAATTTTGAGAGAAATGCACTTACTTTTGTGCCAAATAAAAACGGCTATGCAACCCGTCACGGAGTAAAGGGAAATTGGCTTGTTCCGTCAATTCCTGCACTTTCGTCAAAGACCTTGCGTGCCGCAAAGCACAGTAATGATTGGTTCGCTTATGAAAACGGCACAATCACCACACCGTTTTATACCGCAAAACTCAATTTTGACGGTTCGTTCTCATCACTTTTTGACAACAAACTTTGCAGAGAATGGACAGACGGCGACTTCAACAAATTAAAGATTTATACCGACAATCCGGGCAACTATGACGCTTGGGATATTCTCCCTAACTATAAGGACAAGCAAATCGAAATCAAGGTTGACGAACCGCTTGCAATTTGCGAGCAGGACGGCGAAAGTGTAACTTTCAAAACCGTTTTGTCAACGGAAAAGTCAAAGTGGACAATGCTTGTTCGTTTCTTCCGTCAAAGCAGAGGAATAGAGGTTGAAAATCAGGTTTCGTGGCATGAAAAGCACAGACTTGCAAAGGTTGAATTCACTTCAAATATTCTCACACGCAAGGCACTTTGTGACACATCGGCAGGCTTTATCGAGAGAGAAACCAACAAAAACACTTCGTGGCAGCAGGCAAGGTTTGAAACTTGTCATCACAAGTGGTGCGATATGTCCGAAACAGGCGGAGGTATTTCTCTCATCAACGAGGGTAAGTACGGCGTGGGATTTGATGAAAATACAATGAGTCTTTCGCTTCTTCGTGCAACAATCCGCCCGGATGTCACTTCCGATATGGGCGAGCATGATTTTTGCTATATGATTATGCCTCATAGCGGTGACGCTGTTTTTGCCGATATTAATAAAATTGCACTTCAGTATAATGTGCCGCTTGTAAAGGCTGATGTCGAATGGGATTTGCCTACATTTGAACCGCTTTATCTTCAGGCTGTCAAAAAGTCTGAGGACAGCGATATGACAGTTGTCAGATTGTCCGAGCAAAACGGTACAAGAGGCGAAATTAAACTTGACAGAACTGTTAAACTCCTCAATATGCTTGAAGAGGAAATCGGCGAAACCGATACAATCAAGTATTCACCGTTTGAAATTATAACATTGGGAGTTTGATTATGCCGATTTCGTTAATAGTAGGCATTGTTGTTGCCGTGATTATCGTTCTCGGAGTAGTAGTATTCCCGATTGTCAATAAGCATCAACTTAAAAATATGCCTTATGACCAGCAGATCAGAATAATTATGAAAAGTGCCAACAAACTGCACTATTTTAAAAATATTTCAAACGGCACAAAAGGAACTCTGATTTATGTAAAAAATAAGCGTAAAATTCTTGCGTATCCGTGGGTGCTTATAGACGGCAAAATGCTTTGCACAAAGGCAAATCCGTTTGACAAATGGGATTATCCCGAAGAACAACCGCCTTTTACCGATGAAGAAGTGCAAACAGCACTTGAGGAACTTGAAAAATACAACAAGCATTCCGCGGTAAAAATTTATTTACAGGACACAAAATGATATGAATTTGCCAAATGACGCAAAAATGTTAATATCTCTGTTTGAGCAAAACGGTTACACTGCCTACGCTGTGGGTGGTTGTGTCCGTGATGCTCTTATGGACGTTGCCGAAAAAGATATTGACATAACCACATCTGCCACTCCTGAGCAGACAGAGCAGATTTTGGCAAACAACGGCATAAAGTTTATAGAAACAGGCATAAAGCATGGCACGGTTACGGCACTTGTCAATCATATTCCGTATGAGATAACCACATTTCGTACAGAGGGCAAATATGCCGATAATCGCCACCCCGACAGCGTTAACTTCGTTGATGATGTAACACTTGACCTTGCACGCCGTGACTTCACTATGAACGCAATTGCGTATAACGACACGGTCGGTTTTGTTGATTGCTTCGGCGGTGTCGATGATATAAAAAATAAAATTATCCGTGCCGTAGGTGACCCGGATAAAAGGTTTGAAGAAGATGCACTTCGCATTATGCGTTGTATTCGCTTTGCTTCTGTTCTCGGTTTTGATATTGAAAAACACACTTCAAAAGCCGTGCATGATAATAAAGACTTACTGAAAAATATTGCGGTTGAACGAATTTATGTTGAACTTATCAAACTTCTGATGGGCAAAAATTGTGAACGGGTTTTGCTTGAGTATAAGGATGTAATCGGTGTGATTATTCCCGAACTTGTGCCGACTTTCGATTGCCGACAGGTCAGCAAATGGCATATTTATGATGTTTATACCCACATTGCAAAATCGATTGCGGTTGCACCGAAAAAAGATTATGTCCGTCTTGCACTTCTTTTTCACGATATAGCAAAGCCGCAAACCAAAACGACGGACGAAAACGGCAACGACCATTTCAAATTTCACGGTTTTGAGGGTGAAAAAATAACCGCAACGGTTCTCAAAAGGCTAAAGGTCAGCAACGATGTTTTCAACAAGGTCACTATGCTTGTAAAATATCACGATGACCACATCACAACCAAACATAAGAATATTAAAAAATGGCTTCGTGTTTTCGGCGAGGATATGATTTTTGATTATATAGATTTGAAAATTGCCGACCTTTCAACGCACAATCTCACTTATGCACAGGAGGAAATTGACACTCTTTACAAAATCAGAGAGATTACCGCACAGGTTATCACATCGGGCGAACCGTATCGGGTTAGCGACCTTGCAATCACCGGTAAGGATTTAATTGAGATTGGCTATAAAGGCCATGAAATCGCAGAAGAACTTGACGCTCTTGTCAAAATTGTATCGGGCGACCCAAATTGCAATACAAAAGAAAAACTCATTCATCAGGCTGTTTCGGATATAAAAAACAATGCTTAATGTCCATAGGCGAACACAGTTCGCCCCTACGCACAAACACAAAGAAAAACTCTACGATACCGAAATATCGTAGAGTCATTTTTATTTTGTATAGAACAATGTTTCTCTCGGTGTCCGCGAAAATCTGTACACCGAATACTCAATTCCGAGTGCCAAATAAATACACAGCGAACTTGAACCGCCTGCCGAGAACAACGGGAGCGTGATACCGATACACGGCAAAAGCGACAACTCCATGCCGACATTTACAAGTATCTGTGCAAACAGCATAACTGCAATGCCTCCGCACATCAAGTATCCAACATTATCTCTTGCGTTCATTGCTATTTTGATAACTCTCAAAACAAGGAAGAACAAAATAAGCAAAGCAGCCATTGTGCCGACAAATCCAAATTCTTCACCTGCAACGGTAAGTACCATATCACTTTCGTTAACAGGAACCGCACCGCTCTGCGTCATATTTCCGTGCAAAAAGCCTTGCCCGAAAAGTCCGCCCGAACCCATTGCGATTTTGCCGTTTATTTGCTGATACATAGCGTCTGCGTATTGTTCAGGGTAGAACAATGCAACAATTCTCTGCCTTTGAATACCGTTAATTATACCTGCTTTCCAAGCTACTGCAAAACCAACGAATATTGCACAAAAGCCTGCAATAAAGTAGCCGATATTAACCCTTGACAGGAACAGCATACCGATGAACATAACGAGGAAAATAAGTGCCGAGCCTGCGTCACCCGTAAGAAGAACAAGACCTACAGGTATTACACCGTGGATAACAAGCGGAATAATCGTTTTCAGCTTGTTTATTTTATCTCTGACCAAATCAAGATGGTAGGAAAACGAAATGATGAATCCTACTTTTAATAATTCTGACGGTTGAAAATAAAAGACTTTGAGGTCAATCCAACATTTTGAATCGGGTCGTGATTCAGGTGCAACACCAAAGAAAAACGTAAATATCATCAGCCCGACACAACCGGCGGCGATAATCGGCCATAGCTTTGAAATAACATCATAGTCGATGTTTGAAACTGCAATAGAAATAACAAAGCCGATTATAATCGAAACAAGCATTGACCTGACATCACTTGATATAACTCTTCCGCCTGAAAGTGAAGAATACGATGCACTGTATACAAGCATAAGTCCGTAGATTGATGCCGAAAGTGCCGTGAGCATTGTAACAAAGTCCGTGCCTTTAATCAGCATCCATATTGAGTTTTTTCGTTTTAGTCTGTTTGAATCAACTGCCAAGGTTGCCATCGCACTCCTCCTCTCGCAGTAATATATTTATTATATTATGTATTCTCTAATTTTTCAATATAAATAATAAATTTTTATGTTGGAATGTTTTACAATATGTGTTATAATATATTGCACTAATAAATATGGAGATATAATCTATGCTCACAGATATTGAAATTGCTCAAAACGCAAAAATGAAGGATATTAACGAAATTGCCGCTTCTCTCGGTATTTCGTCTGATGAAATAGACCCTTACGGTCACTATAAAGCAAAAATATCCGATTCTGTTATGGAACGATTAAAAGATAAAAAGGACGGCAAGCTCATTCTTGTAACCGCTGTAAACCCGACACCGGCAGGTGAGGGCAAAACAACGGTTTCTATCGGTCTCGGTGAAGCTATGAGCCAAATCGGCAAAAAAGCGATTATCGCACTTCGTGAGCCGTCACTCGGTCCTGTCTTTGGCATTAAAGGCGGTGCCGCAGGCGGCGGATATTCGCAGGTTGTGCCTATGGAAGATATCAATCTTCATTTCACTGGCGATATGCACGCAATCACATCTGCAAATAACTTGATGTGTGCAATGCTCGACAACTCTATTCAGCAGGGCAATGAACTCAATATTGACCCGAGAAGAATTCAGGTTAAGCGTTGCCTTGATATGAACGACCGTGCTCTTCGCAATATTATCAATTCGCTTGGCGGAAAACTCAACGGTATCCCTCGTGAGGACCATTTTTGTATCACCGTTGCGAGTGAGGTTATGGCAATTCTTTGCCTTGCCTCCGATTTGTTTGATTTAAGGGAAAGACTCGGTAATATTCTTGTTGCTTACACATTTGACGGTCAGCCTGTTTATTGCAAGGACATCAAGGCAAACGGTGCTATGACCGTTCTCCTCAAGGAGGCTATCAAGCCAAACCTTGTGCAAACTCTTGAAAATACTCCTGCAATTATGCACGGCGGTCCGTTTGCAAATATTGCACACGGCTGTAACTCTGTTCGTGCAACAAAGACCGCACTTAAACTTGCGGATTATACAATTACCGAAGCGGGCTTCGGTTCTGATCTCGGTGCTGAAAAGTTTATGGATATTAAGTGCCGTTTCGCCGGCTTAGCTCCGTCTTGCGTTGTTTTGGTTTCAACCGTTCGTTCAATGAAATATAACGGCGGCGTTGCAAAGGATGACCTTAAGGAAGAAAATCTTGAAGCACTCAAAAAGGGCAGCGTAAACCTCGGTGCTCATATTGATAATCTTAAAAAATTCGGCGTTCCCGTTGTTGTTGCAATCAACCATTTCTATGCCGATACCCAGGCAGAGATTGATTATATCGAGCAGTATTGCAAGGAAAAGGGTGCAGATTTTGCCGTTACCAAATGCTTTGCCGAGGGCGGCAAAGGCGGAACCCAACTTGCTCAAAAAGTTGTTGAAGCTTGCGAAAAGGAAAATAACTTCCATTGCCTTTATGACCTTGATATGCCTGTTTATGAAAAAATCGAAACTATCGCAAAAGAAATCTACGGTGCAGACGGCGTTGATTTTACAAAAGAAGCAAAAAATGCTATTGATGGATTTATAAAATTGGGCGCCGATAAAATGCCTGTTTGTATGGCAAAAACACAGTACAGTTTATCGGATAATCCAAAACTTCTCGGCAAGCCGGAAAACTTCAGAATTACTGTTTCTTCGGCTTCTCTTTCAAATGGTGCCGGCTTCATTGTTTGTCAAACAGGCTCAATTATGACTATGCCGGGACTTTCAAAATCTCCTGCCGCATACAGAATTGATATTGACGAAAACGGCAATACGGTGGGTCTTTTCTGATGAAAGAAGTTATTACTCACAGCTATGAAGAAACGCTTTCTATGGCGAGCGATTATGCCAAAACTTTGCCAAAGGGCAGTGTGATTGGCTTTGTCGGCGGACTCGGTATGGGCAAAACAGCTTTTACAACCGGCTTTGTAAAAGGACTTGGCATTAATGCTGATGTGTCCTCACCGACTTTTGCCATATGTAATGATTATATCGGCGAAAACGCAAGGGTTTATCATTTTGATATGTATAGGGTTGAAAGTTGGGACGACCTTTATTCCACAGGCTTTTTCGATTATCTTGAAACAGATGCCTATATTCTTGCCGAATGGAGCGAAAATGTTTTCGGTGCTCTGCCTGATGACGCCGTTATTATTGAAATAGAAAAAATTGATGAAAATACCCGCAAGTTTATTTTCAAATCAAAATCAGATTATATCGAGGATTGATATGCTTTTATCAATGGATTCAAGTGCCGTCACAGCTTCCGTTGCTTTGACTGACGGCGATGAAATTATAAAAAGTGAATTTGTAAATTCGGGACTTACTCATAGCGAAACTCTGCTTCCTATGATTACGAGAGTTATGGACGGTCGCAAATACAGCGAACTTGACGGAATTGCAATCACAGCAGGTCCGGGTTCGTTCACAGGTGTTCGTATCGGCGTTGCAACGGTTAAAGGACTTGCATTTAATGATGATATTCCGTGTTATTCCGTTTCAACATTGGAGGCAATAGCGTATAATTTTGTTGACAAAAACGCTGTTGTTTGTGCTGTTATGGACGCAAGAAGAATGCAGTTCTATAATGCTTTGTTCAGAGTTCAAAACGGTAAGGTTGAGCGTCTTTGCGATGATAGGGCAATTTCTATCGAAGATTTACGAAATGAGCTTAAACAGTACGACAAGGTGATTATAGCCGGTGACGGAGCAAAACTCTGTTTCCAAAATATCGAACTTGAAAATTGCACTCTTGCCGATGAAGACCGAATTTATCAAAATGCCGTAGGCGTTGCCAAGGCGGCACAAAATAAAAATGCAATCTCTCCAAAGGCGCTTATGCCTGTTTATTTAAGACAGAGCCAAGCCGAAAGAGAATTGAAATTAAAATTAAAAAGATAAGGAGAATAATTATGACAATAGTTTTAGGTTCAGACCACGCAGGTTTTCCTCTTAAAGAGGCTGTTCGTGCTCATTTTGAAGAAAAGGGGATTGACTATATCGATGTAGGTTGTTATTCTCCCGAAAGATTTGATTATGCCGTTTCGGCTCAAATCGCATGTGATAAGGTGTCTGCGGGTGAAGCCGATATGGCAATTCTTTGTTGCGGCACAGGTGTCGGTATTTCTATGGCTGCCAATAAGGTAAAGGGTATCAGAGCTTGCTGTTGCAGTGATTATTTCAGTGCAAAGTATACCCGACTTCACAACGATGCAAATTGCCTTTGTATGGGTGCCCGTGTAATCGGTGAGGGCACAGCGCTTGAACTTGTTGATGTATTTATTAACACAAAATTTGAGGGCGGCAGACATCAAACAAGAATTGACCAAATTACGGCTATCGAAAACGGCGAAAAATTATATTAATTTAAATCTTTTAA
>SAMEA104315426__coassemble_137_pt1 | contig 112393 bp, 116 predicted proteins | sample SAMEA104315426__metabat2_low_PE_040 | metagenome-assembled genome bin SAMEA104315426 (sample SAMEA104315426) | gut metagenome | biome: Monkey gut; feature: monkey-associated habitat; material: faeces | place: China | collected 2013 | reverse complement strand
ATCTGTACAGCCTTTCTTTATGTGAAAATTATTCACATCCTTTTTTCGACATATTACTTCTATAAATTGTGCTTTTTCTTAACTCCTCCGTCTTTTGCTTCGCAAAATCCACCTCCCCCTTGTACAACAAGTGGAGGTTTTTTATTTTTTTAGGCGAATTCAGTTCGCCCCTACGGTCATTTCTTGTAGACAATATTTTCCTTTTGTGTTATATTGAAAATATAATTTGAATTGAGATGATTTTATGACAAAAAGTGAAATGATGAATATAGTTTATAATCAGCTTGCTGTTGATTATAATTGCAAACCCGATGATTTTACAAAAGACGGTGTAATATTTACAATAGCGGAAAAGCAAAACGGTAGGCGTGAAATGCCGTTTATTACACCTCGACTTGAGATTATTACAATGGGCAGAAGTACGATTGTCAATGTTTCAAAAAATATTATGCCATATGTAAAGCGTATGTTTAACGGTAAATCGTCTTATGATATATTAACGAGCAAAATTGTATATGGCGTTAATCCGTATTATTTACCCGATGTTGAAAATATCAAAATTATCGAAAATAAATTGTATGAGTTTAAGCTAATTGAAAGCGATATTCAATCTTTGTATAAATATAAGCAATTTCATAATGCTTTGCAATATGATAACGAAAGCAAACGACCTGAAGCCCTTGCAGCTGTCGCATACGACGGCTCAAAAATAACAGGAATTGCTTGTGTAAGTTCGGACAGTAAAACTATGTGGCAAATTGGCGTTGATGTTTTGCCGGAGTATCGAGGAACCGGTATAGCTGTAAAACTTGTTAATATGTTAACCGTAGAAACGCTGAATCGTGGAGTTGTGCCTTATTATACAACAGATTGCTCAAATGTTAATTCACAAAAAGTTGCGATAAAGAGCGGATATGTTCCTGCGTGGTCGCATTGTTTTAAAATAAGATTGCCGATTATTTATAGGTGAATTTTGTACAGTGATTAATATAGATGTGTTATAAGGAATAATTGTATGGAAAATATAAAGTGGATATTTTTTGATTTGGGTTCAACGCTTGTGGATGAAAGCGAATGTTTGAAAGAGCGTTGCAAGGTTATAATTGAACAAAATAATTTGGATGCCGATGAATTCTATAAAAAAGTTCTTGAATATGCCGAAAAAGATGCGTTTGCAATCAGGTGGGCGGCACAGGATTTTGGGGTCGCCGTGCCTAAATGGTTTGGCGAACTTGAAAGACTTTATCCTGATGTTGAAGAAATTTTGAAGAATCTGTCGCAAAAATTTAAACTTGGAATTATTGCAAATCAGGTTGCAGGAACACAAAAACGCATTGATAATTGGGGTATAGGCAAGTATTTTGATGTGGTAGTGGCATCAGCCGAAGCGGGTTGCGAAAAACCTGACTTGAAAATTTTTAATATGGCACTTAAACAGGCAAAGTGTAATCCGAACGAAGCTGTTATGATTGGCGACAGGCTGGATAATGATATTATTCCTGCTAAAAAGCTTGGTATGAAAACAGTTTGGGTGCGTCAAGGATTTGCAAAGTTTCAAAGTGTTAAAAACGAACTTGAAAAACCTGATTATATTGTTGAGTCAATAGCTGGTGTTATTGAATTGTTTTGAGTTGAACATATTTCTAATAACTGTGTTTAATTTATCTTGCAAAATCATTTAATTGTGATATAATGAACTTATCAGCTGGTACTGATTAAAATCGAGATAACCTGTTCCCATTCCGAACACAGAAGTAAAGCTCTTGCATTATTTTTTGCAAGGGCTTATTTTATTTGGAGGTAAAATATGTTTGATTACAAAAGAGTTGTGGTGATTGGTTGCCCGGGTGCAGGGAAAAGCACTTTCAGCAGAAAACTTCACGCTGTTACAAATCTGCCGTTGTTTCATTTAGATGCACTGTATTGGAACAAGGATTGTACCCACATCACTCGGGCGGAATTGATTGAAAAGCAGATGAAAATTTTTGCGACCGATAGTTTTATTATTGACGGAAATTTTATATCAACTCTCGAATTGAGAATTAAAGAGGCGGATGTGGTTTTTCTGTTTGACCTGCCGACGGAAACTTGCATTGACGGAGCGAAAAAGAGAAAGGGAAACAAGCCCGAAATGCCTTGCCAACTGCCGTCAAATGATGAGCTTATTGATTTTATTAAGCGCTTTAATGTTGATGTTATGACTAAAATTAATGAATTAATCGAAAAGTACAACAGTAATGTGGTGACTTTTCACTCCCACAGTGAAGCAGATGAATATATTGAAAATCTGAAAAGGGTTACAGTGAAAATCGACAGACCGATGGGCAGTTTCCATCCTGAACACAAAGACTTGTTTTATCCGATAAATTACGGGTACATTGAGGGATTATTTGCGGGTGACGGTGAGGAACAGGATGCGTATATTCTTGGAATTAATGAGCCTGTTGCAGAATTTTCCGGCAAGGTTATAGCAGTTGTGCATAGGACGGACGATGTTGAGAATAAATGGATTGTCGTGCCTGACGGTGTGACCTTTACGGTTGATGAAATAGAAGAATCGGTCGATTTTCAGGAAAAATATTTTTCTCATACAATAGAATTGATTTGAACAGCGGATTGTGATATTTTTGTGAACAAAAATTATTCGGTGTTGACAAATATAAAATAAAGATTATAATATAATTAGCACTCGGACATAAAGAGTGCCAAAATGATTATAATTCTTTATGAAGGTGACAGATATGAGAAAGAAACAGTTTAAAGCGGAGTCTAAAAAACTCCTCGATATGATGATTAACTCCATTTATACTCACAAGGAGATTTTTTTGCGTGAATTGATTTCCAACGCAAGTGACGCAACAGACAAATTGTATTTTAAATCGCTTACGGATGACAGCATCAAGGCAGACAAGGACAGCCTGAAAATCAGGATTGACCTTGACAAAGAAAACCGTACAATTAAAATTTCCGATAACGGTATCGGCATGACTGCCGAAGAACTCGAAAACAACCTCGGTACTATTGCAAAATCTGATTCTTTGGATTTCAAAAACGAAAATGCCGATGACGATAACGCAAAGGATATTGAAGTTATCGGTCAGTTCGGTGTCGGCTTCTATTCTGCATTTATGGTTGCAGACAAAATCGAAGTTGTGTCAAAGGCAGTCGGTGCAGATGTTGCTAACAAATGGACTTCCACGGGCGTTGACGGCTACACCGTTGAGGAGTGCGAAAAGGACTCAAACGGCACAGTTATAACTTTGTACCTTAAGGAAGATACCGAAAACGAGAACTATTCACAGTATCTTGAGCAGTATAAAATTCAGGAACTTGTTAAAAAATACAGCGACTACATCCGCTACCCAATCGTTATGGAAATGAGCAAGGAAGTTCCCGATCCTGAAAAAGAGGGCGAGTACATCACGGAAGTTAATGACGAGATTTTGAATTCTCAAATTCCGCTTTGGAGAAAGAACAAGAACGAAATCAAGCCTGAAGAATACAACGATTTTTACAAGCAAAAATTTTATGATTATACCGACCCGACTTTGGTTATTCATTCAAAGGTTGAGGGTCAGGCAACATTTGACGCTTTGATGTACATCCCGTCAGTTGCCCCGATGGATTTCTATTCAAAGAATTACGAAAAAGGTTTGCAACTCTATTCAAACGGCGTAATGATTATGGACAAGTGTGGAGACCTTTTGCCTGATTATTTCAGCTTTGTAAAGGGACTTGTTGACAGCGCCGACCTTAATCTCAACATTTCAAGAGAAACTCTCCAGCAAGACCATCAGGTTAGAATTATTGCAAAGGCTATTGATAAGAAAATCAAATCGGAACTTGCAAAAATGCTCAAAAACGACAGAGAAAAGTACGAAGGCTTCTTCAAGACCTTTGGCACAAATCTCAAGTGGGGCGTTTATGCCGATTACGGTATGCACAAAGACGGACTCAAAGATTTGATTATGTTTAAGTCATCTAACGGTGACGGCTACACAACTCTTAAAGAATATGTTGAGCGAATGGCTGATTCGCAGGATACAATCTACTATGCTTGCGGTGACAGTGCCGAAAAAATTGCACTTCTTCCGCAATGTGAGGGCGTAAAAGCAAAGGGCTACGAAATTCTTTACTTCACCGATGAAGTGGATGAGTTTGCTATTCAGATGCTTATGGACTATGACGGCAAGAAGTTTGCAAACATCTGCAAGGATGATTTGGACTTGTCAACCGATGCTGAAAAAGAGGCTCTTTCAAAGAAAAACGAGGACGCAAAGGATTTGCTTGAAAAGATGAAAAACATCCTTGGTGACGAGGTTTCATCTGTCAAACTCACCGACAAATTGGGCTCACACGCAGTTTGTCTTTCGGCAGAAGGTTATGTCAGCCTTGAAATGGCAAAGGTGCTTTCGCAAATGCCGGGCGGTAACGACAATGGCGTTAAGGCACAGCTTGTGCTTGAAATCAACAGCGAGCATCCTATTGCAGAAAAACTCAAAACTGCCGACGAGGATACCCTCAAAAAATACACCAACATTCTTTATTCACAGGCAAGGCTTATTGCCGGACTTCCTATTGCCAATCCGACAGAACTTGCAGACAGCATTGTTGAATTGATGTAATAAAAATTAAACTCCGATATTTCTCATTGCGGGAAATGTCGGAGTTTTTTTATTTTACATACATTTTACGGTTTTGAATTTTCGGATTTTACAATTAAGTGATATTTTGTAGGTAAAGAAAAATAAAAAATCATTAAACGAAATGCAACAATTTAAGGAGGTAAGATTATGAAAACGAAAAATTATTTAATCATTATGGCAAGTATGTTGATCGTGTTTGTTGCAGGATGTCTGGCGGTTGCCGGCACAGTGGGAAAAATCGGAATTGAATGTCTTGTAGGCTACGGACTTTGTTCGGTGAGTGCGGCAGTTGCCCTTTGTGCAACAATGACCTTGCTTGTAACAAGAAAAGAGGAAAAGAATTATGAAAGAAAATTTTAAAAGATTTACCGAAAAGCATGCAGAAATTTGGAAGTTCATCAAATTCACATTCACGGGTGCAAGTACCTCGGTTTTGGAACTCGGAGTGTTTATGTTCCTGCAATATGTAGTGTTTAAATCACTCAACGAAGCTCCCGTAACGGACAATCCTGTACTTGCGTTTCTTGGAATTGAATATAAGGGTTATCTTTACTCCTACGCAATTTCGGCAATTATCGGATATGCCGCAGCTTATGTTATGAACAGAAAATTGACCTTCAAGGCAGATGCCAATCCTGTTATGTCAACAATTATCTATGCGGCTATGGTTGCGTGCACAATAGCATTTAACACCTGGTTCGGTGCATTTTTGGGCACGGTTGTTAAAAATCACGGCTGGGATAATGCCATTGTTGAAATGATTACAAAAGTAATCGTTATGACTGTTCCGACAATTTGGACTTATCCGTTGAACCGCTTTGTAATCCACAGAAAGAAGAGAGAAACACACAATGAATTCGACAGCAACAACACAACCTACCAAAATGAAATCGGAGTTGTGGAAGTTCCTCAAATTTAATATTTGCGTAATTGTTACATCGGCGCTTGACATACTCAGCTATATGTTTTTGCTGTATGTTGTGTTTAAAAATCAAAACAACACACCGCTTCCCGATTCGGCACTTTTGTCGCTTCTCGGAATAAAGTACAAAGGCTATCTGTATTCATACCTTATTTCAACATCAATCGGCTATATTGCGGCGTATTTGATAAACAGAAAAGTGACTTTTAAATCGAATATAAACCCCTTGTATAGTTCTGTTTTGTACGCCGCATTGGCAATATTCAATATACTTGTCAGCTCGTATCTCGGCGGAATTTTCGGCACTTTTATTACAGCACACGATATGTCATCACCGATTGTTGAAATTATATCAAAATTCATCATCATAAACATTCCGACAATATGGACTTATCCTTTGGAAAGATATATAATACAAATTAACAAAAAAGAAAGGCAAGTGCAAAAAATGCCTATGATTATAGCTTCCGACCTTGACGGAACATTGCTGAAAAGCAACACGGATATTAGCGAAGAAAATTTGCTTTCTATTGAGCGACTTGCACAAAAAGGAGCAAAGATTGTTTTGCTTACAGGCAGAACTTTGTATGAAGTACCCAAAGAATTGCGACTTTGCAAGGGCGTGGAATACATAGTTTTTTCAAACGGTGCGGGAATTTATCACACGCAAAAAGGTATAATTAAATACCACACAATTTCAAATGAAAAAGCATACAAAATCTATCGAATTTTGTCGGAATACGAAACATTTATCGAAGTGTACACGGGCGGTGCGCCGTATGTAGACAAAGCAAAATTTTCGGACGAATCGTTTGAGTATTACAAAATCGATAAGGATTTTATCCCCGAAATGTACAAAAGCAGACGAATTTGCAACAGCCTTGACAATTTGATTTTTGACCCGGATTACAAAACGGAAATGTTTGATGTTTTCTTTAAAAATCAAGATGAACGCAAAGCTTGCCGAGAAAGATTGCAAAATGAATTTGATTTTGTAGAAATCACAACCTCGATGACAAACAATCTTGAAATTATGCTAAAGGGCATAAACAAAGGCTCGGCACTCCGTGAGCTGTGCGAAGTTGCGGGATACAATATAAAAGATGTCACCGTGGTGGGCGACAGCAAAAACGATTTGACAGCTTTTAATACAGAAGCAAAAAAGTACGCCGTATCAAATGCGTGCAACGAAATCAAGGCACTTGCCGATAAAATCATTTGTTCAAATGATGAAAATATTATGTGCTATATTGAGAGGGAAACAATATGAGCAATGCCATTCACTTTTTAAATACAGGTTCCTCCGACTGCATAATCATTGAGAGCAATGGGCTTTTTGCTATGGTTGATGCAGGCGAAGACACCGAATATCCGGCAAATAAACCGCACCTCAAATACCACGGATATGAAGAAATCGTGTGCGATTATCTGCTGAAAAACTGTGCGTCGCCCGACGGCACGGTGACCCTTGATTTTGTGCTTGGCACTCATGCACATTCCGACCATATCGGCGGATTTGACACGGTAATCAATCATCCTAAAATCAAGGTTAAAAAAGCATATTTGAAGCCGTACAAAGCAAAAGATGTTTTTATTTACGAGCGGCTCAGTTGGGACAACACCGAGGTTTACGAGCAAATGAAAAAGGCTCTTGAAGAAAACAATGTTGAAATTGTCGAAGAATTTGACGGACTCAAGACTACGCTCGGTGATTTTAAAATCACATTTTTAAACGGCAAATACAAAAAGCACATTTTCAAATACGGTGAAAATGTCAACAGCGTTGTAACGCTCCTTGAATGCAACGGTTGCCGCTGTGTACTTGCAGGCGACCTCAACAACAAGGTGTTTGACGAATACCGCCTTGCAAAGCAAATCGGCAAGGTGGATGTTTTAAAGGTGGGACACCACGGCTACCCGTTTTCTTCAAGCCTAAAGTGGTTGAAAACCCTTGCACCAAAATACAGCGTTGTGTGCAATTTTGAAAAGAAAATCTATCCCCATGTCAAGCACAAGCTTGTTGATGTGATAAAAACAAAGCTGTTTTGCACGGCAGACCTCAACGGTGTAAAATTTGACTTTGACAACGGCTTTGAACCGATAACGGATATAACAAAATGAATATGAAATTTAACAAAAACGGTAAATTTAAAATAATGCAAATAACCGACATTCAGGAAATTCCGAGTGTATCGCCCGATACCGTTAAGCTGCTGAATGCCGCAATATCACAAGAAAAGCCCGACCTTGTTGTGCTGACCGGTGACCAAATAAAAGGCTACGGCGCATCATACAAAATCAAGGGCAAAAATGTTTTTGATGCAGTCAAAGATACGCTTGAATTGCTCCTAAAGCCTATTGTTGAAGCAAACATTCCATATGCCGTAACCTTTGGCAATCACGACCGCCAAGTTGGTATTTCAAACGCCGAGCAGTTTGAAAAGATATATAAAAAACTCGGCAACTGCATAGGTGAGCAGGCAAGCGGAATCAACGGCGGCGGAACCTACAATATTCCTATTATGTCTTCAGACGGAGAAAAAATTGTAAACAACATTTATCTTTTTGACTCCGGTACAGACGCAAAAGGCGGAGGATACGAGCCGTTTGACACAAGTATAATCAAATGGTATCAAACCACCAGAGATGTACTGAAAAAAGAAAACGGCAGCTATGTGCCGTCAATAGTTTTTCAGCATATTCCGATGTGCGAATACTACAAGATTTTAAAGCGCGTCAAGAGCACCGCAAAGGGTGCAATCAGGGCGTTTAGAGCTCATAAAAACGAATATTATGTTCTCGGTGACAGTTGCAGGAATGGTGGGATTTTTCTTGAACCTCCGTCAATACCGAACGAGAACACGGGCGAATTTGACGCACTCAATGAATGCGGCGATGTTATGGCAGTATTCGTAGGACACGACCACAAAAACAGCTTTGTGGGAAGATATAAAAATATTGACCTCGGTTTTACTCAATCAAGCGGTTTCAACGCTTACGGCAACCGCAAAAAGCGTGGAGTGAGAATAATCGAACTTGACGAAACCGAGCCGAATACCTACAACACCTATACCCGAACATATGACGAACTTGTAGGCGGCAAACTTCAAAAACCGCTGCTTGATTTTATATCATCAAAAGCACCCGAAACGGTTGATGCCGCAATTCCGTTGATTGTAAAAACGCTTTCGGCTATTGCAATAATAATTTTTGTCTTAATAATTCTTTTTTAATGTAAAAACTCTCTTGACAACACGCAAGAGAGTTTTATTTTAGTATTCGTATTTTGAGTGCGGAGTTGACTTGAATTTATCAATTACAACTTGGTATCTTTTGTAGGCGTTTGCAATGCTTTCGTCCCAACTGATATATATATTGTTGCGTGCGTTAATTCCGACACGGCTAAGCAAATCTTTGTTGTCAACAACATTTTCAATCGTTTTGGCAACACTGTGTGGTGATTCAAGGCAAAGAAAGCCCGTTTCGCAATCAACGATACCCTCGCTTGCACAACTGTCTTTTACAACAATCGTAGGAGTTGCCGAAGCTGCCGCTTCACGTACAACAAGTCCGTTTGTGTCAAATATAGACGGAAAGACCTGCAAATCGGCGGTGCCGTAGTACATTTGCAGTTCGGTTCTGTCAAGAATCTGACCGGTGAAAATCACCTTGTCGTTCAGTCCGAGCTTTGTACAAAGGCGTTTGATTTGCATTTCCTCGGGTCCCATACCTATCATTATCATTCTGAAATCTTTGCCGTTTTCTTTGAGAAGTTTGCAGGCTTCAAGAATAATTCTGATGTTTTTGTACCACATCATTCTTCCCACAAAAAGTAAAATCGGCACATTTTGCGGAATGTTGTGCTTGCGTCTTATCATAGCTTTCATATCGTCTGTGGTGTCAAATTTAGGCAAATCACAACCGTTTGGCATAACAATGTAGTCGCCCTCGTAGCCGATTTTACGCAAACTGTCAACGGTGCCGTGGCTTGTAACCCAAACTTCGTCTGCCGATTTGATATTGTTGAGCAAAAAGCCGTATGCTCTGTGACGGATTGCCCAAATCGGAACTCTGCCTTCAATATCGTATTCATATTTTGTGTGATATGTTAAGATTTGCGGAATTCTGTGAATTCTGTTTATTCTTCTGTAAAAATAGCTTGTCGCAATAGGACAATGTGAGTGCAGAATATCAAAATTTTTTGCAATAATATCAAGTGCAAATTGCTTTTTGAACGGCCAGCCGACAGGATAGCCCTCACCGAAAGTAAACAGGCTGTCGTATCTGTAAATCTCGTACGGATATTTGTAGTCCTCCTGATTGGGATTTTTGGGAGTTACTATAACCGCTTTGCCGTATTTTTCGTTTATTACATCGGCATAGCATTTGGCAACCGTGCTAATGCCGTCGATAGTAGGCGGAAAAGCCTCTGTTCCGATTGCAATCTTGAGTGATTTGTCCATAAGATTTTCTCCTTGTTTGTTCTACAATTATAGCATAGTGTTTGATTTAAGTAAACTTATTTTTTGTTTTTGCAAACAGTTCTTGATTAATTTTTAAAGATAATATATAATAGAAAATGATTAAGCTTTAGGGGTGTAAACAATGGCTGAGCAGTATTATATAACCTTAAAAAAGATAATCGAGGATTTCGACCTTGAAATTATTCATCTTTTGCAACCTGCCGAGGATGTTCATATCGTTACAAACGAGGTCAACAGACCCGGTATTGTCCTTACGGGATATACGGATTATTTCGACCCGCTTCGTATTCAAATTTTGGGTTGGACCGAGCTTGGCTTTTTGCAAAATATGTCCGATTCGGAGCAAAAGGAAGCACTTGGCAAGTGGCTGTCGCTTCATCCTGCCGCAGCCGTTATTACAAGAGGACTTGAAATTCCGCAGTGTATGATTGAAGCGTGTGAAAAATACGATGTTCCGCTCCTTAAAACACAGCAGGAAACATCTCCGTTTTTGTCTGCCCTTATTGCCGAACTTAACCGTGAACTTGCACCGAGAATTACCCGTCACGGTGTACTTGTTGAGGTTTACGGTGAAGGTGTTCTTATTGTGGGCGAAAGCGGTGCCGGCAAGAGCGAAACCGCTATTGAGCTTATCAAGCGTGGTCACCGACTTATTGCAGATGACGCTGTTGAAATCAGAAAAGTAAGTTACAACACTTTGGAGGGCTCTTCACCGAGCAACATTCGTCACTTTATCGAACTTCGAGGCATCGGTATTATCAATGCCCGCCGTATTTTCGGTATGGGTGCCGTAAAGCCTAAGGAAAAGATTGATATGGTTGTTCAGCTTGAAGAGTGGGATGCTACAAAGGCGTATGACCGTTTGGGGCTTGATAACGAATACACAAGGCTTCTTGGGGTTAAGGTTCCTGTTATCACGGTTCCGATTACTCCGGGCAGAAACCTTGCGGTAATTGTTGAAACTGCGGCTATGAATAACCGTCAAAAGAAGATGGGTTACAACGGTGCAAAAGAACTTATGCACAATCTCGGTATAGATGATGTTGAGCCTACCGAAAAAGAGCTTGAACTCTGGGCAAATTCGTAATTAATTTAAAATTTTTGATATATAAGGGGAAAGTTATGTACAGAATTGGTATTGATTTAGGTGGAACAAATATTGTTGCGGCTGTAGTTGACGACAACTACAATATGGTTGCAAAGGCAAAAACTCCTACTGCAATTCCTCGCACACCGGATGAGATTTTTGACGACATTGCAAGGGTGTCAAAGGAAGCAATGGCAGAAGCCGGACTCACTATTGCCGACATCAAGTCGGTAGGTATTGGCACTCCGGGTACGGTTAATGCAGAGGGTATTATCGAATATGCAAACAACCTCGGATTTGATCATGTTCCTGCAAAGCAAATGCTTATTGACAGACTTGGTTGTCAGAATGTTTATGTTGAAAACGACGCCAACTGTGCCGCTCTCGGTGAAGCCGTTGCAGGCTGCGGTCATGGTGCAAAGGACTTTGTTGCCGTAACTTTGGGTACGGGCGTAGGTTCGGGTATCATTATTGACGGCAAGATTGTTTCGGGTGCAAACAATGCCGGCGGTGAGTGCGGTCATACTGTTATTGTTGTTGACGGCGAACCTTGCACATGCGGCAGAAAGGGCTGTTGGGAGGCTTATGCTTCGGCTACCGCTCTTATCAATCAAACAAAGAGAGCTATGGAGGAATATCCTGATTCCGTTATGCACGAACTTGCAAAGGAAGAAGGTAAGGTTTCTGGCAGAACAGCGTTTGACGCAATGCGCAGAGGCGATATTGCAGGTATCAAGGTTGTTGACAAGTATTGCAAATATGTAGCTTGCGGTCTTATCAATCTTGTAAATATTTTCCAGCCTGAAATTATTTGTATCGGCGGTGGTATCTGCAACGAGGGCGAAACACTTTTGCGTCCTATCCGCAGATATGTAGAAAGTGAAAGATACAGTGTTTATTCAAAAATTCAGTCAAAGATTTGTAAGGCTGAACTCGGCAACGATGCAGGTATTATCGGTGCCGCAATTTTGGGCGACTGATTCATCGGGTGATGTCTTTTGAACAGAATTTGTGAATATGTAAAAAATGAGGGTATTTCGTATATCGAAAACGAGCCGATGGCTTTGCACACCACTTTTAAAATAGGCGGTCCGGCAAGGCTTGCGGTGTTCCCTAAAAATGAAAATGAAATATCCGATGTTATAAAAAAATGTAAAGAGGAAAATATCAGATATATGGTTGTGGGCAACGGCTCAAATTTGCTTGTTGCCGATGAGGGCATAGACGCAGTTGTCATCCTTTTGGGCAAGGAATTCGGCGAGGTCAAGTTGATTGATGACACCACGATTTTTGCCGAGGCAGGTGCACCGCTTATGAAGGTGTGCAGATTTGCCCTTGAAAACGGACTTTCGGGCTTGGAATTTGCCTATGGTATTCCGGGTTCGTGCGGCGGCGGAGCGTTTATGAACGCAGGTGCTTACGGCGGAGAGCTCGGAGATGTGATGTTCCGTTGTGACCATATTGATAAAGACGGCAACAAGGGTAGTTTGGAGGGCGATGACCTCAAGCTTGCCTATCGCCATTCCGCTTATTATGAAAACGGCTGTGTTATTACAGGTGCGTATTTTAAAATGCAAAAGGCGGATAAAGAAGAAATCAAAGCCAAAATGAATGACTATATGAGTCGCCGCCGTGACAAGCAACCACTTGAATATCCGTCGGCAGGTTCAACATTTAAGCGACCGGAGGGCAATTTTGCCGGTGCTCTCATTGAACAATGCGGACTTAAAGGCACAAGCGTAGGCGGTGCGGAGATCAGCACAAAGCACGCAGGATTTGTCATCAACAAAGGTGGTGCAACTTGCAAGGATGTGCTTGATTTGTGCAAAAAAGTTGCCGACACGGTTAAAGCCGAAAAAGGCATTGACTTGGAAATGGAAGTCCGAGTTACAGAATAAAATATATTTTAGATAGGAGAATTAAAAATGAAAGACTTAGTATTGCTTACAGGCGTATCCGGAGCAGGTAAATCAACCGCAATGGGATTTATGGAGGATATTGGATATTATTGCATCGATAATATGCCGGCAGAACTTGTCAGCACATTTATTTCTCTTATCGAAAAGTCGGATTCTTATAATAAAATTGCGATAGTAACAGATGTTCGTTCAAGAGGTGTGTACAATGAGTTCAGAAAAAATGTGCAAAACCTTATGGACAGCAATGATTACACGGTAAGAACAATTTATCTTGATATCAAAAATCATGTTGCACTCCGCAGATATAAGCTTACAAGAAGAAAACACCCTTATGCCGACAAGTTTAACGGTTCTCTTGAGGACGCTCTTAATTATGAAAAGGAAATTCTTGCACCTGTAAGAGAAAAAGCCGGCTATATTATAGATACATCGGATTTGACTGCAAATCAGCTCCGTGAGCGTCTTGCCCAAATTCTCCTCGGTGACGACAAGGAAGTTATGAATCTTCATGTTATGTCGTTTGGATTTAAGCACGGTATTCCGACCGATGCGGATTTTGTGCTTGATGTAAGATGTCTTCCGAACCCGTATTGGATTGAATCCATGCGAGATAAAACAGGCCTTGACCAAGAAGTTAAGGATTATGTGTTCAGTTTTGAGGAGGCTCACGAGATTTTTGAAAGACTCAAGAGTTTGCTTGATTATCTCAACCCTCTTTATATTCGTGAGGGTAAAAGCCAGATTGTCATTGCAATCGGCTGTACGGGCGGTAATCACAGAAGTGTTGTTTTTGCCGAAGCACTTAAAGACTATTTTTCTCGCAAGTGGGACAATGTAACCGTAAACCACAGAGATATTGACAGAAAATAACAGAGGTACGGCTATAATGTCCTTTTCATCTCAGGTAAAAAATGAACTTGTTGAAATACAGGTTGAAAATAATTGTTGCAAAAAGAGTCTCCTTTACGGAATGGCTCTTTTTTCAAAAAGCTTTTCGTTTAGGGAAGTTGTTTTTCAGTCAAAAAGCAAGGCAACGGCAGAACTTTATTGTTCTTTGCTTAAAGAACTTTGCTCAATCAAGGCAGGGATAAAGGCTTCTCCGTCGGGCAAGATTTATACCGTTTCGGTGAAAAAAGCGGAAAATGTTGCAAGGATAATGTCGTATTTTGCACACGATAAGTCTGAAACTTCGCTTCGCATCAATTTTTCAAATTTTGATTGCGAGGAGTGCCAAAGCACATTTTTGAGAGGTGCGTTTTTGGCTTGCGGTGCGGTGTCCTCACCCGAAAAAGATTATCATCTTGAGTTTTCCGTGCCGTATATGAACTTGTCAAAAAGCCTTGTGACTGCCTTGCAGGAAAAAGAACTTGCGCCAAAGGTCACTCACCGAAAAGGCTACAATATCATATATTTTAAGGACAGCGAGGAAATCGAGGATTGCCTTTATATTATGGGCGCAGGCAAGTCTATGTTTGATATGATGAATGTCAAAATAGTCAAGGAAATTCGTAACACTGCAAACAGAAAGGCAAATTGTGACGCTGCCAATATTGAAAAAACCGTTGCGGCGGCTTCTCCGCAAATCGCCGCAATTATGAAAATTGAGAGGGAAAAGGGTCTTGATTCGCTGTCGGAGCCGCTTCGCCAAATGGCGGAAATCAGAATGGAAAATCCCGACTTATCTCTCAATGAACTTGCCAAAATGTTTGACCCGCCGATTAGCAGAAGCGGAGTTAATCACAGGCTTTCAAGGCTTGTTAAGATAGCGGAGGAAATATAATAACGAGGTAATTGTATGTTCACTCATCTTCATTTGCACACGCAGTTCAGCTTGCTTGACGGTGCCTGCCGTTTGGGCGAGCTTGTAAGCCGTGCAAAGGAGCTGGGTATGACTTCTCTTGCCATAACCGACCACGGCAATATGTATGGTGCCGTGGATTTTTATCGTGAGTGCAAAAAGCAGGGCATCAAGCCGATTATCGGTTGTGAGGTCTATGTTGCACCACGCAGCAGATACGATAAGGATAAAAATTTTGACAGCAAATATAACCACCTTATTTTGCTTGTAAAAAACGAAATCGGTTACAAAAATCTTATAAAAATGGTATCGCTGTCGTATACCGAGGGCTTTTATTTTAAACCGAGGATTGACCGTGATTTGCTTGAAAAATACAGCGACGGTCTTGTGTGCCTGTCTGCCTGCGTTGCCGGTGAAATCCCACAGCTTTTGTTACAAAGAGATTATGACGGCGCAAAGCGAAGTGCCGAGTGGTTCAACACCGTTTTCGGTGACGGCAATTTTTATCTTGAAATGCAAAATCACGGGCTTGATGAGGAACGAGTTGTTGTTGACGGAGTGAAAAGGTTGTCGGCAGACACGGGCATTCCGCTTGTTGCAACAAATGATGTTCACTATGTCAGACAACAGGATGCGGAAATTCAGCAGGTGCTCATTTGCATTGCCACCAATCATATTTTGGGCGAGGACACGGGGCTTGAATTTCATTCCGATAATTTTTACTTAAAGAGTGAAAGCGAGATGTCGGAACTGTTCCGTGACACTCCGAGTGCAATAGAAAATACTCAAAAAATTGCAGATGCGTGCAACTTTGATTTTGAATTCGGCAACACAAAACTTCCGTATTTTGCAACGCCGAATGATATGGACCACTTTGAATTTTTCAGGCAAATGTGCTACAAGGGTCTTTACAAAAGATACGGTAAATCTGTGCCGCAAAGCTACATTGACCGCCTTGAATATGAGCTTGAAACCGTAAACAAAATGGGGTATACGGACTATTATTTGATAGTTCAGGATTTTGTGCGTTTTGCCAAAAGCAAGGATATTCCGGTAGGTCCGGGCAGAGGCTCGGGCGCAGGTTCGCTTGCCGCTTACTGTATCGGAATAACCGACCTTGACCCTATGAAATACGACCTCATTTTTGAGCGTTTTCTCAATCCGGAGCGTGTGTCTATGCCCGATTTTGACATAGATTTTTGCTACGAACGCAGGGGTGAGGTTATAGAATATGTAACCCAAAAATACGGTGCAGACCATGTTGCACAGATTGTAACATTCGGCACACTTCAAACAAAGGCGGCTTTGCGTGATGTCGGCAGAGTTATGGGTATGCCGTATGCAAGGGTTGATTCTGTTGTAAAAATGATTCCAAAATCGTTCCATATCAGCATTGACGAGGCGGTGCAAAAAAGTAAGGAACTTCGCAATGCAATGGAAGAAGATTCCCAAATCAAGCGACTTGTTGAGATTGCACGCAAGGTTGAGGGTATGCCGAGAAATACATCAACTCATGCGGCAGGCGTGGTTATCACCCACGACCCTGTGTCGTCTTATGTTCCACTTGCAATGAATGATGACTTGGTTGTTACGCAGTATATTATGACCACTCTTGAGGAACTCGGACTTCTCAAAATGGACTTTTTGGGACTTCGCACACTCACCGTGATTGATGATGCGGCAAAGGCAAGCGGAGTTGACATAAACACAATTCCTATTGATGACGCCGAGGTGTATAAGCTGTTTTCACGAGGTCAAACAGAGGGGATATTCCAGTTTGAATCATCGGGAATGAAGCAGATGCTCACCAATTTGAAGCCGACAGGCTTGGAGGATTTGATTGCCGCAACCTCACTATACAGACCGGGTCCGGCAAGTCAGATAGACACTTTTGTGCACAATTCAAACAATCCGCAGGATATTACCTATGACACACCGATGCTTGAGCCGATTTTGAAAAACACCTACGGCTGTATGGTGTATCAGGAACAGGTTATGCAGATATTCCGTGAACTTGCCGGTTATAGCTTCGGCAGGGCGGATGTTGTTCGCCGTGCAATGAGCAAAAAGAAGCACGATGTTATGGAAAAGGAGCGAGCTTCCTTTGTTGACGGCTGTGCAAAGAACGGAATTTCAGGCGATGTTGCAAACGGGATTTTTGACAAGATGAGCGACTTTGCATCATACGCTTTCAACAAATCCCACGCAGCTTGCTATGCCCTTGTGGCTTATCGTTGCGCTTATCTCAAAAAATATCATCCGTCAAACTTTATGGCGGCACTTCTCACTTCTGTTTTGGATGATTCCAACAAGGTGGCACGCTATATCGCAGAGTGCAAACGGCTTGGTATTCGCCTTGCTCCGCCCGATATAAACAGTTCGATGAAAGGCTTTACGGCAGGCAGTGACAGGGTGATTAATTACGGACTGTTGGGCATTAAAAACCTTGGTAACGATTTTATTGAGGATATAATAAAAGAACGAAAAAACGGCAGATTTAAGGATATATTTGATTTTTGCACAAGGCTTCAAGGCGGAAAATTCAATCGCCGTGCCGTTGAAGCACTTATTCAGTGCGGTGCGTTTGACGGTTTGGGTGCTAATCGCAAACAAATGCTCAGTGCATTGCCCGTAATTCTTACAAATATCGAAGCAAAATATCGCCGCACTATGTACGGTCAGGTTGGACTGTTTGATATAAGTGACGATTTCAGCGATAATTTTGAACTGCCGAATGTTGAGGAATATTCAAAGTCCGAACTTTTGCAAATGGAAAAGGAAATGACGGGGCTGTATTTGTCGGGGCATCCTATGGATAAGTACGACGGTTATGTTAAAAAATCAGGTTGTGTGCGAACCTATGATGTGCTTGAAGCGGGCAAGGAAATGTCACAGATTAAAGACGGTTCAAGCGTTAAACTGTGCGGAACGGTCACACGCATTTCTGTTAAGCAAACACGCACAAGCAATATGAGTATGGCGTTTGTAACGCTGGAGGATTTGTACGGCACGGTTGAAATTGTGCTGTTTCCAAAAATTTTTGCAAAATACAGCGAAATGATTACGCCTAACAATGTTGTTGCGGTGTCGGGAACTGTGTCAATCGAGGAGGAAAAAGAACCTAAAATTCTTGTAAATGCAGTTATCAAACCGACGGTTGACAACTCGCAAATCGGTGCGGTTTCAAAGCAAAAGCGAACGGGACTGTTCCTAAAATTTAAGTCAAAAAACGATGAAAACATAGCAAAGGTTAAAGGCGTTTTGCAGGATTACAAGGGCGATTTTCCTATGTATTATTACCTTGATGACGAAAAGAAATACATCAAGGCTCAATCGTATAATTTTGTAAAATATGACGATAATCTTGTAAAAACCTTAAAAAATATACTAGGTGAGGGCAATGTTGCCGTTAGATTTTAGTATTTTTGACACTTGACATTATATATAATATTAAGTAAAATAGATTTATTATGTGGGCTTTTGCTCATTGTTAATCAGCTATAAATTCAATTATATATTTGTATTTTTGAACGGAGGAAAATATTATGAAAACTATCGCAGTTTTAACAAGCGGCGGCGACGCACCGGGTATGAATGCCGCTATTCGTGCAGTTGTAAGAACAGCATGCGAAAACGGAGTTAAGGTTTACGGTGTTGTAAGAGGCTATAACGGTCTTATCAACGGTGATTTTATAGAGATGGATTTGCGTTCGGTATCCGACATTATCAATCGTGGCGGTACAATTCTTTATTCTGCAAGAAGTACAGAATTTGCTACGGAAGAAGGTATGCGTAAAGCTGTACGCACCTGCCGTGAAAAAGGCATTGAGGGCGTAGTTGTTATCGGCGGTGACGGTTCGTTCCGCGGTGCTCGTGACCTCAGCGAAAGAGGAATTCCTTGCGTAGGCGTTCCGGGCACTATCGACAATGATATTGCTTGTTGTGATTACACAATCGGTTATGACACTTGCCTTAATACTATTATGGATATGGTAGACAGAATTCGTGACACTTCGGAATCTCATGACAGATGTGCAGTTATCGAAGTTATGGGCAGAAGAGCAGGCTATCTTGCACTCAATGCAGGTATCGCTTGCGGTGCAACATCAATTCTTATTCCTGAGGTTGAAGTTGACATCGAAAAGCACGTTATCGAGAGAATGAGAAAAACTCAGAGAACTGACAAAAAGCACTTCATCATCATTGTTGCAGAGGGTTGCGGTGTTGATGTCCACGAACTTGCAAAGCACATTCAGGCTGAAACAGGCGTTGAATCAAGAGCAACTGTTCTCGGTCATACACAGCGTGGTGGTTATCCTACGGTTAAGGACAGAGTTATGGCTACCCGTATGGGTAACTATGCAGTAAAGCTTCTTATGAACAACATCGGTAACAGAGTTGTTGCCGCTCAAAAGGAAGATGTTGTTGATTACGACATTTTTGAAGCACTCAATATGACAAAGACTATTGATATGAACCTTTACAATATTGCTCACGAGGTATCAATCTAACATAAAATGTAAAAAGCTCTGCCGTAAGCATTTTTGTTTGCGGCAGTTTTTGTCTTAATTTTCCTGTGGAAAATTGTTCTTTCTTATGATATAATTTCCACAAAGGAGCATATATGCCAGCAACAAAAAAGAAAAAACGAACAAAAACCCGCCTTTCCAAAAAACAAAAGGAAAAGCGTAAAAAACTGATTGTGTCGGTTACAGCGATTTTGCTTGCCGTGATTGTGGCATTGGTGTCAATTTCAGTGTCGCATACGGGCAGAAAGTTGCCAAATCCGCTTTTGGGGATAGACAAGGAAGCCGCCTACGGAGTGGATGTTTCGCACCACAACGGCAAAATTAATTGGAAAAAACTGAAAAACGAGGTCGATTTTGTAATTATAAGAGTCGGCTACCGTGGATATGAAAAAGGCAATGTCTGTATTGACAAAAATGCCGAAAAAAATCTAAAGGGTGCAAACAAGGTCGGTATACCTGTCGGAGTGTATTTTTATACCCAGGCGGTCAATGAAGAAGAAGCAAGGGAAGAAGCGAAAGCCACCCTTGATGTCATAAAAAAATACGACATTTCTTTGCCTGTTTTTTATGATTTTGAATATCCGACTTCATCGGGCAAACACACAGGCAGGCTCTATTCCGCACAACTTGACAAAAAACAAAATGTAAAGCTCATAAACACTTTTTGCAAAGAAATTGAGGATGCAGGCTACCAAAGCGGACTTTATGCCTCGTCTTTTATGTTCAAAAACAATTTTAAAATGAGCGAGCTTGCACATTCCATTTATATTTGGGTTGCCGATTATAACGGCTCGGTTACATATAACGGAGATTATGATTTGTGGCAGTTCAGTGACAAGGGCAAGGTCAGCGGAATTAGCAAAAAAACAGACGAAAACTATTGGTACATTAAAAAATAAATCACACGGCGGATAATGTCCGCAAAAAAAGGGAGATTAAATGAAAAAATCTATTAAAAAAATAATGTCATTGCTTCTTGCAGGTACAATGCTTGTCACACCGATTACGGCATCTGCGTTTACGGGTTCAAGTAATTTTATGGATAAAACTTATACCCATCAGGACAGATTTGTTTCAAGCGGTATTCAGCAGGGTATAGATGTTTCTTATCACAACGGAACTCTTGATTGGTCAACAATCAAGGCGGCAGGTGTGGATTTTGCTATTTTGCGTGCGGCTTATCGTGGTTACGGCACAGAGGGTACACTTGTACGAGATGCAAAGTTTGCCGAATATATGCAGGGGGCAATGTCGCAGGGCATTCCTGTGGGTGCATATATTTATTCGCAGGCAATTACAACCGCAGAGGCTGTGCAGGAGGCTAATTATATTCTTAATATTGTAAGGGGCTACAGCCTTGATTTGCCTATTGTTTTTGACTATGAATTTGCAGGAGTAAAGACAGGCAGACTTGATTCTGCTTGGTCAAGCGGCAAGCTTAACAAATCAAAAATGACAGATATTGCTCTTGCATTTTGCGATACAATTAAAAATGCAGGCTATGATGCAATGGTTTATGCAAATAAGACATTTCTCAGCAAAAATCTCGACCACGAGGTTATAGAAAACGCAGGCTATGATGTTTGGCTTGCACATTATACAACCAATACAAACTATACGGGTGACTACAAGATTTGGCAGTATACCTCAAGCGGTAAAATTCCCGGTATTGCAAACAAAGTGTTCGATTGCAACTTTATGTATTCCGGCACTATATCAATGTCGTTAAAAATATCAAATATTCCAAATCAAATTTACCAAGGATATGATGTCTCACCGAGCGTAACCGTTACTAACGGCGGCACTGTTCTCACAGAGGGTACGGATTATACCGTTTCATATCAAAACAATTCGGGTATAGGCACCGCAACGGTTAATGTTTTCGGCGCAGGTATTTATGACGGATACATCAATCTCACGAAAACATTTAATATAGTTCCGGATACTGTTAAAAATATGCAGATTTCCAAAGCAGGAACAAATACTGTTGATTTGTCATGGTCGCCTGTTTCGGGCGCAGACGGATATACTGTGCAAATCTTCAAAAACGGCAAGTGGGTATCAGTAGGTGATTTTGTGGGAACGAGTGCACAAATCAGCGGACTTTTGCCGGGTAGTGTCAATTATGTCCACATTGCCGCTTATGCAAGTTCAAACGGCAAAACCTATATAGGCAATTACAATACAGCTGTTAAGATTGAAACAACGGTAGGCGCAATTAATCCAAGAGTTTCGGCATATGCAAATAACTTTGTCACCCTCACTTGGGACAAGCAAACTGCCGCAAACGGTTATGAAGTGTTCAGGTATGATGCTTCATCAAAGAAGTATGTGCTTTATAAAAACATCACAAATCCAAACACAAACACCTGCAAGGTGACAGGTCTTGCGTCAAATAGAAAGTACGACTTCAAGGTTCGTGCATATCAAATTGACGACAGCGAAAAGACTTATGCTTCGTTTGGTGCGGTTGTTTCGCAGTACACATCAATTGCAAAGCCAAAGTTGAATTCCGCAAAATCAACTTCAAAGAAAAAGATTAAGGCTTCTTGGAGCAAGGTAAGCGGAGCTTCGGGCTATCAGGTTATGTGGTCTACATATAAGAATTTCTCAAAGAATTACAAAACGAAGTCGGTAAAATCAAAGTACCTTTCAAAAACAGTAACCGCCGCTCAGTCAAAGAAAACTTATTATGTTCGTGTCAGAGTATACAAAACCATTAACGGCAAAAAGGTATATTCTCAATGGAGCAGTACCAAAAAAGTTAAAACCAAATAAAATTATTCAGACGGACGGGTTTAATCCTGTTCGTCTTTTTAATTAATCATTGTTTTGCGGGCGTTTGTGTGCTAAAATACGCTTGAAAGGATAAGATATGAACATTCTTGTAGTTGATGATGAAAAGGAAATTGCCGACCTTGTTGAATTGTTTTTGAAAAACGAGGGATTTACGGTATATAAGTTTTATGATTCAAAGAGTGCGGTTGATTGCATTTTTTCAAAGCAGATTGATTTGGCACTTCTTGATGTTATGATTGACGGAACCGACGGATTTTCGATACTTCGCAAAATCAGAGAGCAAAATTTGAACTTTCCCGTTATTATGCTTACGGCTAAGGTTGAGGACAGCGATAAAATTCTCGGACTGTCGCTCGGTGCGGACGATTATATAACAAAGCCGTTCAATCCGCTTGAAATGGTGTCGAGAGTTAAAGCGCAGCTTCGCCGTTTTACTTTGTACAACGGTAACGGCAGGCAGGAAAACAGCAAGATTTATGATGGCGGCGGATTGATTGTAAATTACGAAACGCACGAGTGCACTTTGTATGAACGTGCGGTTAATCTTTCACCGACCGAATTTAATATTTTGTGGCTTCTTTGCCAAAACGCAGGCAAGGTTGTTTCCACCGAGGATATATTTGAAAAAGTGTGGGGAGAAAAATATCTTGATTCAAACAATACCGTTATGGTGCATATCAGACGAATCAGGGAAAAGTTGAACGAGCCGCCGAGAAATCCTAAATTTATAAAAACAGTTTGGGGAGTTGGGTATAAAATTGAAAAGAAATAAAAACAAGCGTGTTTCCTCGTCCGCAATAATAAAATATTTGATTGCCGTTGTTTTGTCGAGTGCGGCTGTTTGGCTCGGCGGTAATATTGCGCTTACGCAATTCAGTGTTGATATTGACGAGTCGCAGGCACTGATTATCAATCTTTTGGTTGTGGGGATTATCACATTTTTGTATTTTGTTGCAAGCGTAAGAGCGCTTGACCGAGAATATGACGCACTTGACGGAATAGTTGAGGACGACTATGTCAGCCCGAGATTGCCCGTGTCTATTTCAAAAAAGCACAAGGCGGTTGAGGAGAGTATAAAAAAGGAACTTAAATACAAGGACTTTGAGGTGCAAGAGGCGGAGCAACGCAAAAATGACCTTGTGGTTTACCTTGCACATGATTTGAAAACGCCGCTCACTTCGATTATCGGATATTTGAGTCTGCTTCAGGAAAGCCCCGATTTGTCTGTCGAATACCGTGCAAAGTATACGGATATTGCGCTTGATAAGGCATACAGACTTGAACAGCTTATCAATGAATTTTTTGACATAACCAGATTTAATCTTCAGTCGTTTACCCTTGAGAAAAATCATATTGACCTTGTTATGATGCTTCGTCAAATGGCGGATGAGTTTTATCCTGTTTTGAGCACTAAGGGTCTTACATGTACGGTTAATGCCGATGAAAAAATTAATATCGTAGGCGATGCGGACAAGTTGTCGCGAGTGTTTGATAACTTGATGCGCAACGCTTCAAACTATTGCTATGAAAACACCGAAATTGTAATAAACGCGTTTACTCAAAACGGCAGGGCGGTTGTTACCTTTATTAATAAAGGTGACGAGATACCGGATGAAAAACTGCAAATGATATTTGAAAAATTTTTCCGTGCGGATGATGCGAGGAGAAGTTCTACGGGCGGCTCGGGACTCGGACTTGCCATTGCAAAACAGATTGTTGAGCGTCACGGCGGCACAATTACCGCAAGCAGTTCACCAAAGGCAACGGTTTTCAAGGTGGAATTGCCGTTTGAAGTTCAATCTTAAGAAAATTGTAAGAATTTCTAAAGTTAATATTAAAACAAAAAATCTCCTTTTGGATTACAATTTGCTTGTAATTTAAAGGAGGTTTTTATTATGAGAATTACAAGGATTAAAAAGATTATTGCCGTTTTGTTGGCAACAATAACGGCGGTGCTGTGCACGGGATGTGCAATTTTTGACAAAAACGAATCTTATGCCGGAAGCATAACCTATGATGAGGAATACAAAAACCAATCCGGCATGCAAATGGTGGAGGAGTACGCCAAAGAAAACGGAATAGATGTTGACGAATATCCGCAAAATCTTGTTGATTTGCTTGACAGAAATAAGGAAACGAGAGATTTTGTTTTGGGCTATCCGACCGATAAGGACAAGCATTTTCGCATTGATATGAGCGAATACAAGGATTGCGACAGCGTGCCTTTGTTTATGCAATGGGATAAGCGTTGGGGTTATAAGATTTACGGTGATGATGTTGCGGCTCTCACAGCTTGCGGTCCTACCTGCCTTTCTATGGTTGCCACATATCTTTTGCAGGACACAAAGTATTCGCCCGAGTATATGATGGATTTTGCCGTTGACAACGGTTATTGCATAAAAGGCGGCGGCTCGCTGTGGACATTAATCAGCGAGGGCGGAACAAAACTCGGTCTTGATGTAACGGAAATACCGCTTGATAAGGACAGAGTTATTCGCAATCTTGAGGTTGGCAATCCTATTATCTGTGTTATGGGTCCGGGATATTTTACCAAAAAAGGACATTTTATTGTTTTGACGGGAATTGAGGACGGTAAAATTAAGGTTAACGACCCTAACAGTTACCGGAATTCGGAAAAATTGTGGAACTTTGACAAGTTTTCTTCTCAAATCCGTAATCTGTGGGTGCTTCGTAATTTGAGTTGAAGGGGGCGTTTGTATAAAATGTTAAATTAATCGTTTTCTCTTTAAAAATACATATTGTTGTGCTATAATCACTATATATGTGATTAGCGAGGAAATGTATGAAAAAAGTAATTTCTGTTTTATTATCAATAATATTTGTTTTTGCGTTTGCAAGTCCTGTTTTTGCAAAGGCGAATTCAACTCTCAATATCTCAAAGGGCGATATCGGTGCGGAAATTTCGCCGATTTTGTACGGCGTCAGCATTGATGACGCTTCGTTTGGTGTTGACGGCGGATTGTCGTCAAATATGGTCAACAACAATTCGTTTGAATACAAGGACAATCCTGAATATGCGTGGGAGTTCAACGGCGTTTCGCCTGTTGTGTCGAGCCAAACCCCTATCAATCAAAACAACCCGACCTACGAAACAATTACTATTGAATCATCGGGAAAAATGCTCAATAAGGGTTACACAAAATTGTTTGACGGCAAGGGGAATTACAGCTCAAAGGTTGCCGAAAAATCAGGGATGAGCTTCAAAAAAGGCACAACATATTATTTTTCGTGCTATCTTCTCAATGTTGATTTTCAGGGCAAAATCGGTGTATTCCTTGATTCAAAATCAAATAACGCCGACCCTGTTCAGCTTAATATAAACAATACAAACAAAAATTCGTGGACAAAGGTCAGCGTAAAGGTTAAGTCAACGGCAACCGAAAACGGCGGACTTGGAATCAGTTTCAACGGCACAGGTTCGATTTGTATCGATTATGTTACTCTTGTTGCAGACGACAGCTACGGACTTGGTGACGGCGAGTGGAAATATGCTTCGCTCCGCACGGATATGGTTGAGGCTCTTAAAAATTTGAAGCCGTCATTCCTCAAGTTCCCGGGCGATTGCACAGCCGAAAACAATGACGGTTATAATTGGAAAGACACTATCGGCGAGCCGGCACTTCGCAGGCAGTCGGTCAGCGTGTATAATAACAGTTCAAAGGGCTATTTTGCAAACAATTCCAATATGCTCGGCTATCACGAGTATTTTCAGCTTGCAAGGGATTTGAATGCAGTTCCCGTTGCCGTGGTGGGTGCAGGCATTGCGTGTCAGACTAACGGCGAATACGAGGCTTATTCGCAGGCTCTCGACAAAACTTATATGACCGATGAGCAGTGGGAGGCTTATCTTATAAATGAGTGCGGTTTCAAAAAAAGCGAAGTTAAGGCGAGAACGGAGTACATAAATTCTCTCGGAGTGAAAAGCGTTGACGATTTCAATAAGTATGTCAACAGCATTGCACTCACGCCGGGCACGGATGATTTTATCAATTACGCACAGGATGTTCTGGACTTGATTGAATATGCAAACGCTGACAGCACGGCGGGTTATTGGGCTTCGCTCCGCAGTGCCAACGGAAGCGAACAGCCGTTTAACCTTAAATATTTGCAAATCGGCGGTGATAATTACGGAGAAACCTATTGGCGAAATTTTGATGCGTTGAAGAAGATTATCAATGAAAAATATCCCGATATTGTTGTGATTGCCTCAACAGGATATTCGTCTGACGGAGAGAATTTTGACACCGCTTGGAACGAAATTAATTCGTCATATTCAAGCGGACTTGCAAACGAAAAGGTTGTTGATTCAAAAGACAATACGCTTTCGCAAAATGTTACCCGATACGACAGCTACAATCAAAGCGGTGCAGGGGTAATCCTTGATGAGTACCGCAGTTCGGCATACACCAAGGGCAACGATGTGAAGAATAACAATATGTTCAACGCTTCGCAGGAGGCTTTGTTCATCACGGGTCTTGAAAAAAACAGTTCGGTTGTCAAAATGGCAAGCTATTCGCCGACTTTTTCAAAAATCGGTGCAAACACCAAAAACCAAAGCCTTGTTTGGTTTGACGGCAATGATTTGGCGTACACGCCAAGCTATTACACTCAGCTTATTTTTGCAAACAATGTCGGCAAAAATTATGTCAATTCAACGCTTAACAGCGACAACGACGGAGTTTTTCAGAGCGTAACCGTTGACGAAACTTCACGCACGCTCTATATAAAACTTGTGAACACTTCCGGCAATCACGAAAAAATCAGCGTCAATTTGAGCGGATTTGATGAGGTTTCTGCGGTGTCACAGCAAAGTGTCGGCAGCAATTTCAAGTCGGCATTCAACAGCATAAAAAAGCAAACCGTAGCACCTCGACAGACAGAACTTGAGTTTGAGGACGGCACATTTGATACGGAACTTGCACCGTACAGTGCAACCGTCATCAGAGTCGGCTACGAGCAAAACAGCGGCAACGGCTTCTATGCCTTGCCGGATAATTTGAACACGGAGGTTAAAGCATTTGTTCCTATGAGTATTCCTGTATTTATCATTATGATGATTGCCCTTTTTGTTGTGGGCAGTGTAGGCGGATATTTTGCATATTCCAAGTTTGTGCTTAAAGGCAAAAAACCGAATAAGCCAAACAAAAAGAAAAAAGAAGATAACGACGATGAAAAGTAAGGTTACATTTATTTCCGATGTCACTACTCCCGAAAGAGTGTATTTAAATGTGCCGGAATTTAAATATTTTGATTTAAAATTCTTCACAACTCTTGATAGTGAAGAAAAAATCATTAAAGAAGTGCCTGACACTGAATTTTTGATTGTTGACGCTATGAGCAAGGTAACTGAAAAACTTGTTGATTCGCTCCCGAATTTAAAGCTCATACAGTCAGAGGGCGTTGGCTATCAGGGCATTGATGTCGATGCGGCGGCAAGAAGAAATATTCCTGTTTGCAACAATAAAGGTATCAATGATACGGCTGTTGCAGAGGTTGCCGTATTCTTGATTTTAGGTTGTCTCAAAAAGTACAATGACGGCATCGCCGCAATGTATGACGGCAAGCAAATTGAGAAAAAGGCGGAAAGTTTCGGTGTTATCAGAGAACTTTCCGAATGTACGGTAGGACTTGTCGGCTTTGGCGATATTGCAAGGCAAACTGCAATGCTCCTCAAGGTTTTCGGTGCAAGGGTTATTTATTACAACCGCACAAGATACGAGCATATTGAGGATGAATACGGCGTTGAATATGTTACTCTTGATGAGCTTCTCAATCAATCCGATTTTGTATCGCTTCACCTTGCCGTAACGGATGAAACGAGAAACATTGTCAATTCCGAATTTTTGGACAAAATGAAAAGCACGGCTTATCTCATCAACACCGCAAGGGGTGATTTGGTGGATAATGCCGCACTATATGAAGCATTAAAAAATAACAAAATCGCAGGTGCAGGTCTTGATGTTATCGCACCCGAGCCCGTGCAAAAGGATAATGTGTTGCTTGACGAGAGCATAAAGGACAAACTTATGCTCACACCGCACATTGCCGGTATAACGGCTTTGACCGTTAAAAAACTTTATCGTAATTGCTATGATAATATCGTTGCAATACAAAACGGTAATCGACCGAAAAACAGAGTAAATTGAACAAAAACAGCAAAAAACTCACCTTATTTAGTTAGGGTGAGTTTTTGTATTTAAACCGTAGGGACGAACTGTGTTCGCCTGTTTTACCATTCCAAATTATGGAGTTTGCCTTTTTGGACTAATTCGGGGTAATCCCATTGGCGGAGCACCTCGTATGTGCCGATTGCCACGGCGTTTGAGAGGTTCAAGCTTCTGATAATGCCCCTCATCGGCATACGCACGCACCAATCGTGGTTTGCTTTGAGCAATTCCTCGGGCAAGCCTTTTGTTTCCTTGCCGAAAACGAGGTAGCAGTTGTTTGGATATTTAACATCCGAGTGTGCCTGCTCGGCTTTGGTGGAGAAATAATAAAATGTTCCGCCTTTGTTTTTCTCAAAAAATTCCTCGGTGCTGTCGTAAAATGTGATGTCGAGCTTGTCCCAATAGTCAAGACCTGCTCTTTTCACCTGCTTGTCGGTGATGTGGAAACCCATAGGTCCAACAAGATGTAGCCTTGCTCCCGTTGCGGCGCAGGTTCTTGCAATGTTGCCTGTGTTCTGCGGAATTTCAGGCTCTATGAGCACGATGTTAAGCGAGTGTTCCATTGATGTAAACCTCTTTTATATTGAAATTTTCATCGGTGACAATCAAATCGGCGCATTTGCCGACTGCGATTGAACCGATATTTTTATCTTCTTTGATAACCTTTGCCGGGTTGATTGTGCAGGATTTAAGTGCAGTTTTGAAATCAATTCCGAATTCAAGCAGATTTTTGAACTCGTCAAAAACATTGGTGATTGAAGCGGCGATTGTGCCGTCCTCAAGCTTTGCAACCTTGTAGCCGTCCTTGACATAGGTCATCTGACCGCCAAGCTCGTATTCGCCGATTCCGAGACCCGCACCACGCATTGAATCGCTGATTGCGCAGGCTCTGTCCTCGCCCAAAATCTTAAATGTGTTTCGCAAAACGGCAGGGCAGATGTGCTCGCCGTCACAGATGAGCTCCGCCGTGATGTCGCTGTCAAGCACCGTGCCGACAATTCCGGCTTCACGGTGTGTCATAGGGGTCATTGCGTTGTAAAGATGCGTTGCGTGTGCAACACCGTTTGCGATAGCATCCCTTGTTTGCTGTGCATTTGCCGAGCTGTGACCGACAGAAATCGTCAAATATTTCTTTTCCTTTGTGATAAAATCCTGCGTGTCGCTTGCTTCGGGAGCAATGGTAATCAGCTTGATTTTGTCGTTGATTGAAAGCAACTCGTCAACCTCTTTTGTGCTTGCCGGGCGGATGAATTCTCTGTTTTGTGCGCCTGCCTTTGCTTCGGCGATGTACGGACCTTCAAGGTTTATTCCCACAAGTTTTGACTTAGGTGCGGTGTATCCGCTTGCAGATTTAACTATTTCTTTCAATTTTTCGTGCGAAAGAGTCATTGTTGTTCCGCAAAATGAAGTAACGCCGTGCTTTGCAAGATATGTGCTGATTGCGTCAATGCTGTCGGTTGTGCCGTCGGAAAAGTCAGCACCGGCACCGCCGTGAATGTGGATGTCGATAAATCCCGGAAGAATGATACGGTCGGTCATATCACGAACTTCGTCATTTTCTGCGTCAAAAATTCCGATTTCGGCAATTTTGCCGTTTTCAATTTTTATGTCGCCGAATTCCTTTTCAAATTCTTCGTTGATGAATGTGCAGTTTTTGAGAATCATAATTCTGCCTCCTTGATTATGCGATATGACAACTCTTGAAGCTGTTCAAAATGCTCGTATTTGCTGATTTCGGCACGGAGCTTTGCACCGCCTCGCATACCTTTTGTGTAGTACGCTGCGTGGTGTCGAGCCTCTCGCATAGCTGTGTATTCGCCTTTGTATTCGATTATTTTTTGAATATGCTTCAGCATAACATTCATTTTTTCAATCGTTGACGGTTCGGGAAGAACTCTGCATTCCGAAAGATAAGCGTTGATTCGTGAGAACACCCACGGATTGCCGAGTGCGCCTCTGCCAATCATTATTGCATCGGCATTCGTTTTTTCAAGCATAATCGCCGCCGTCTGCTCATCGGTTATGTCGCCGTTTGCAATAACAGGGATGTCAAGTGCGTTTTTGACATCGGAGATGATTTGATAATCAACCTTACCGCTGTACATCTGCTGTCGTGTTCTGCCGTGCACTGCAACAGCGTTTGCTCCGGCTTTTTGTGCGAGTAGAGCCATTTCAACAGCGTTGATGTTGTCGTCATCCCAGCCTTTGCGGATTTTTACGGTTACGGGAATGTCCACCGCTTCAACAACCGCCTTTGTGATTTCGTATGCAAGTTGCGGTTTCTTCATCAGACTTGCCCCTCCGCCGTTCATGGCAACTTTCGGAGCAGGACAGCCCATATTTATGTCGAGTATATTAGGCTTGTATTCGAGGCATTTGACTGCCGCCTGAGCCATAATTTCAGGGTCGTCACCGAAAATTTGTGCACCGCAAGGTCGCTCGGAGCCTATTGTAAGTAGTTCTCCGCTTTTTTTGTCGCCCATTGTCAAACCTTTTGACGACACCATTTCAGTCACCGTGTATGCCGCTCCGAATTGTGTGCACAGCTCTCTGAACGCTCTGTCCGCAATTCCTGCCATCGGTGCCAAAAATGCAATATTTGTAAATTCTAAATCGCCGATTTTCATAAATTTTCCAATCCGAATTAATCTCTTAATTCACACTTATTACCTTGATTAATACGCTCATAATATATCATATTAATAATGTAAAATCAAATAAAATCAAATTTTTAAGTGTGATTTTGCAAATATTTGGTAACTTTTTACAATTCGTTATAAATCTTGCAAAAGGCATTGACATATCTGTAATAATGTGTTACTCTTTTGTTACTTATTGAGATACAAAATATGGCGGATTGTGTAGTGCAATACACGACTACACCATATATTGTATATTTGTTGCAAAAAGCAGTATATTTAGAATTGATACAAATTACAAATCGGTAAAAATGAGTGACTTTTTATTCACATTGCTTTGGTAATTTGTTATAATTCAATGTGAATGAAATTATGCACAGTGCATAATTGCGTCTACATAATATTTGATTTCTACTTTATTTATATATAGAATTACCTTACGAACGGAGGGAAAATCGTGGATAATTTTGTTATTAACGGCGGACATGAGTTGTTCGGAGAAGTTAATATAAGCGGTGCGAAGAATGCGGCTGTAGCTATTATCCCGGCGGCTCTTTTGGCAGAAGATACTGTCAGAATCGAAAACATTCCGAAAATCAGCGATGTTCAGTTGATTATTGAAATCCTCAGCAGAATGGGTGCTGAAATTAAGGTTGTCAACAAAAATACTTTGGATATAAACACTACGAATATTAATTATCAAAGCATACCGTATGAACTTACATCTCATTTCAGAGCAAGTTATTATTTAATAGGTGCAATGCTTGGCAGATTCAACAAAGCAGATGTTGCACTTCCGGGTGGCTGCGATTTCGGCGTTAGACCTATTGACCAGCATGTAAAGGGCTTTAAGATGCTTGGTGCTCAGGTTGATATTATCGACGGCGTTGTGTGTGCAAAGGCAGAAAAACTTGTCGGCACACCTGTTTATATGGATGTTGTATCTGTCGGTGCAACTATTAACATTATGCTTGCGGCAGTTAAGGCAAGAGGCCTTACCGTTATCGAAAATGCAGCAAAAGAGCCACATATCGTTGACCTTGCAAACTTCCTCAACTCAATGGGTGCGGATGTAAGAGGCGCAGGTACCGATGTTATCAAAATCCGTGGCGTTGAAAAAATGCACGGTTGCACATATTCAATTATTCCCGACCAAATCGAAGCCGGCACTTATATGGTTGCGGCGGCGGCTTGCGGCGGCGATGTTCTTGTTAAGAATGTAATTCCTAAGCACCTTGAATCAATCACGGCAAAGCTCGAAGAAGCAGGCGCAGAAGTTATCGAATATGACGATGCCGTTCGTGTAACAAGATTTAAGGCACTTTCAAAATGCAATGTAAAAACTATGCCTCATCCGGGCTTTCCAACCGATATGCAGCCTCAAATGGCAGTACTTTTGTCAATTGCAAACGGCACAAGTATTTTGTCCGAGAGCGTGTGGGACAATCGTTTTCAGTATGTTCAACAGCTTCTTCGTATGGGTGCGGATATTCAGGTTGACGGCAAGGTGGCTGTTATTGTCGGCGTTCCGAGACTTGACGGCACAACAGTCAGAGCAACCGATCTCCGTGCAGGTGCGGCAATGATTATTGCAGGCTTGGTTGCAGAGGGCACCACAACTGTTGAGGACACGATTTATGTTGAGCGTGGATACGAGGATGTTGTTGAAAAGTTTTCGGCACTCGGCGCAGACATCAAGCGTGTTGCGGTTAAGGAAGAAAACACTGTTTCTTCCGCAGGTTAAAATAATATAATCCTCGTCGTTGACGGGGATTTTTTTGAAGTAATGGGGTGCAAAATGGCAAAAGCGTGTCAGCTGTTTTCGGGCAGTAAGGGCAATTCAATATACATATCCTCGGCTTGCGGCAAGTTTCTTGTTGATGCCGGAGTGAGTGCAAAGCGACTTGATGAAAAGCTCCGTTCAATCGGTGTTGAACCTGATGAACTTGACGGAATTTTTGTCACTCACGAGCACACCGATCATATCGGAGGCTTGCGTGTTTTTTCGGCAAAGCATAATTTGCCGGTGCTTGCTCACAAGGATGTGGCAGAAAAAATCAAGGCGAGCGGTTCAATCAAAGACGGTGTTCCGCTTTATAAAATTGATGAAAATATGGAAATCGGCGGGGCGGAGATAATTCCGTTTGTCAATAGTCACGACAGCGTTGCGTGCGTTGGTTATCGCTTCAATATGAACGGTAGGTCAATCGCCGTGTGCACAGATACGGGCTATGTGACCGATGACGCAAGGGAAAAACTCAAGGGCACGGATATGGTGTATCTTGAGTCGAACCACGAGGTAACAATGCTTCAAAACGGCACTTATCCTTATCCGCTCAAGCAGAGAATTTTGTCGGCAAAGGGGCATCTTTCAAATTTTGCGTGTGGCGAATTTGCAAAGGAACTTGTGCAAAACGGCACAACAAGGCTTGTGCTGGCACATTTGAGCAAAGAGAACAACAATCCCGATGTCGCACGCCAAGCAACACTTTGTGCATTGAGCGAAGCGGGATTTGAGCAAAACAAAGATTTTCGCCTCGGTGTTTCGGCTGAGGAATGTTTTGAAAGGCCGATAGTTTTATGATTAAGGTCACGGTTATTGCGGTAGGCAAGTTAAAGGAAAAATATCTTCGTGACGCTTGCGAGGAATATCTCAAAAGGCTCGGCACATATTCAAAGGTGAGCGTTGTCGAGGTTAACGAGGAGCGTTGCTCCGATAATCCGAGCGGCACGGAAATAGAAAATGTCAAGCAAAAAGAGGGTCAGCGTATTATCGCAAAAATCCCGAAAGGCTCGTTTGTTGTGCCGATGTGCATTGAGGGCCCGCAGTTTTCAAGCGAGGATTTTGCTAAAAAAATCGAGGCAACGGCGGTTGCGGGAAATAGCGATATAACCTTTATCATCGGCGGATCGTTTGGTCTGTCGGATGAGGTCAAGTCGCTTGGCAAATTGAAACTGTCGTTTGGCAAGCTCACGCTTCCGCACCAGCTTATGCGTGTTGTCCTTTTGGAGCAAATTTATCGTGCATTTTCAATACTCAACAACAGCAAATATCATAAATAAAACACTTCAAATCTCTCATTTATGGGAGATTTTTTTATGTTCTATTGCAATGTCGCTGTACCTATGATAGAATGTAGTTGCCAAACAAAATTCAATAATTAAACAGATTGTGTATGTGGGATTTTTATCTTTTGATAAAAATCCATACTCTTTTTCTGCATACACTTTTGTTGTTTGTTGAATTTTGTTTTGCGACAGTTGAGTTATGAGTTTTTTGCGTACGGCTTCAGCTGTACGCTTTTTATTTTTTTAAACAGTATAGCGAATTGCTTTTTATATAATTGGAGGTGAGATTATGTGGAAATGGCTTAGAAGATTTTTCTAATTTTATAAAATAATATAATGGCGGAATTATGGTATGAAAGATTTGAATATAAAAGAAGAACGCATATCAAAATTGTTCTTTGGATATGCTGTTCCTACAATAATAGGGATATGTATTTTGTCGCTTTATACTTTGGTTGACAGTATATTTGTTTCGCGATATTGTGGCGAACTTGCATTAAGTGCTGTTGAAATTTGTTCACCTGTTTTAAGTGTGTTTTCTTGCATTTCGATTGTTATCGGCGTTGGCGCAAATACGCTTATAGGTATAAGTTTGGGTGAAGAAAATAATGAAAAAGCAAGCAAAATTTTTACATTATCCGTTATAATGATTTTAGTATTCGCTTTACTGTTCGGTCTTTTAATGCTATTATTCACCGGGCAGGTTGCAAGCCTTTTTGGCGCGGATGAAACAGTTATGAATTATGTTTGTGACTATTTAAAAATTTGTGGTTGGTTTGCACCTGCTTTTCTTATTAGTGGACTTTTATCACTTGTTATGGAGACTATTGGATTGCCTGTTGTTTCTATGTTTGGCAATATAGTTTCAGCATTAGGCAATATTTTGCTTGATTATATTTTTGTTGTTAAAGAAAATTTTGGAGTTAAAGGAGCAGCTGTTGCAAGTGGTATTTCAGTTAATTTGTCGGTTCTAATTTGTTTGGTTTTTTTCGTTTTTAAAAATAAAAAATTAAAAATTTGTTTGCCGGATTTTGATTTAAAATTGATTTTTAAAATGATTTATAACGGTTCTTCAGAGGGTTTGTCTGCTGTTAGTATGGGTGTCATTTCATATGTATATAATGTTTTTATCATTAAGTTGACAGACACAAATCATCTTGCAAGTTTTAGCGTAGCATTAACTGTTATGAATTTTGTTGGTTCGGTAATTATCGGTGCGTCACAGGGCATTAATCCAATTGTTTCTGTGAATTTCGGAGCAAAAAAATATGAAAGAGTTAATAAAGCTGTTAAGATTTTCATTTTCTATGAAATTGTTATTGCTCTTTTATCAGATGCTTTGATTTGCTTTGTTCATGAGCCAATAATTGGCTTGTTTGCAATTCAAAATGAAGAACTTACTTGGACAATATGCAAGGCTTATTTGCCGGTTTTGGTATTTACTCCAATTTCGGTTGTTATTATTTCATATTTTACATCTGTAAATAATGCAAAAATTAGTGCGATACTTTCTTTATTTAGAACATTTATTATAAGATTGGGTGTAATTGTTTTGATGTGTTTTACATTGGGTATAAACGGAATTTGGTTTAGTGCTACAGTTTCGGAATTTATTTCGTTGATTGTTTGCCTTGTTGTTTATAAAAAAGAAAATCACAATATTTGTATAATATAAATTTATGCCTCGGTAAAACTATTACCGAGGTGTTTTTTATGAAAAAAATCGGAAAAACATATATTTTTGAATCGCCGCCGTTTATTATCGGATCGGCGGGCGTTGCAGGAAAAAAAGAGGGCGAAGGTCCGCTTAAAAATGATTTTGATATGGTTTTTGAGGACACGACGATGGGGCAGGAGAGCTTTGAACTTGCCGAAAGTGCGATGCTCCACGATGCAATAATCAGGGCTTTGGCAAGTGCAAATGTGTCGCCCAAGGATGTTGATTTTGTTATGACGGGTGATTTGCTCGATCAGTGTACAGGCTCGTGTTTTGCACTCGAAGATTTGGAAATGCCGTTCATCGGAATGTACGGGGCGTGCTCCACAATGGCACTCACTTTGTGCAATTCGGCAATGCTTGTGTCGGCAGGTGCAAACATCTGCGTTGCGGGTGCTTCGAGCCATTTTGCATCAAGCGAAAGACAGTTTCGCTATCCGCTTGAGTACGGCGGTCAGCGACCTCCGACAGCTCAATGGACGGTCACGGGTGCAGGCTGTGCGGTTGTGCAAAATCAAAATAATGTTGACCCCGAAAAGTTGCAAAATGCCGTTAAAATTTCTGCTGTTCACATCGGAACAATTACAGATTTGGGCATCAAAGATGCAAACAATATGGGTGCGGCAATGGCACCTGCGGCGGCGAGAACCATAGCCGATTTTTTGAACGACACTCATACAATCCCTGATGATTACGACTTGATTTTGACGGGCGATTTAGGCTTTACGGGCTCAAAATTGTTGCTTGAACTTTTGCAAAAGAACAGCGGAATTGACATCAAAAGACGGCATAAGGATTGCGGAACGATGATTTTTGATTTGGCAGAACAGGATGTGAATTCCGGCGGTTCGGGTTGCGGTTGTTCGGCAAGTGTTGTCTGTTCGCATATTATGAAAAATATCAAAAACGGCACGCTTAAAAAAGTGCTGTTTGTCGCAACAGGTGCGTTGATGTCTCCGACCTCAACAAAGCAGGGTCAGTCAATTCCGGGCATAGCACACGCAGTTTTGCTTGAAAAATGATTTTTTCAATCACTCGATAAATTTTTGTCGTGTGCTTGTTTTCTATATAAAATAAATTAATAAAATATATTGTAATTTTATTTTATATAGTGTATAATTTGTGGAGAAAAGAGATTATGTATATTGCACAAATATTTTTTGGAATTTTGTGCAATATGTTTTGGAGGATATTATGGCTGATGAAAAAATTTGGCTTTCTTCGCCTACAATGCACGGTGATGAATTAAAATATATGACCGAAGCTTTTGAAACAAATTGGATGTCAACAATCGGCGAAAATATTGATGAAGTTGAAAAAATGATTTGTGAAAAAGTCGGTTGCAAATATGCGATTGCCTTGTCTGCCGGAACAGCGGCTATGCACCTTGCGGTGAAATTAGCGGGTGTGAAGCACGGTGACAGGGTTTTTTGTTCTGATATGACATTTGATGCAACGGTAAATCCTGTTGTTTATGAGGGCGGTGTTCCTGTGTTTATTGACACAGAATACGACACTTGGAATATGGATTCTGTTGCACTTGAAAAGGCGTTTGAACTTTATCCTGATGTAAAGGTAGTTGTTGTGGTACATCTTTACGGCACTCCCGGCAAGATTGATGAAATCAAGGCAATTTGCAACAAGCACGGTGCGGTTATCGTTGAAGATGCCGCCGAGTCGCTTGGCGCTACATATAAAGGACAACATACAGGCACATTTGGTGCTTACAACTGCATAAGCTTCAACGGAAATAAAATCATCACAGGTTCAAGCGGAGGAATGTTGTTGACCGACAGCAAAGAAGCTGCAGACAAGGTTCGCAAGTGGTCAACACAGTCAAGAGAAAATGCACCTTGGTATCAGCACGAGGAACTTGGATACAATTACAGAATGAGTAATGTAATCGCAGGCGTTGTTCGTGGTCAGATTCCGTATCTTGAAGAGCATATTGCACAGAAAAAGGCAATATATATGCGATATAAGGAAGCGTTCAAGGACTTGCCTGTTAAGATGAATCCTTATGATGAAAAAAACAGCGAGCCGAATTTTTGGCTGTCATGTATGATAATTGACAAGGACGCAATGTGCAAGCAGGTTCGCAGCGAGCAAGATTATTGCTATGTCAGTGAGAGCGGCAAAACTTGCCCTCACGAAATTCTTGATGAACTTGCAAAGATTAATGCAGAGGGCAGACCGATTTGGAAGCCGATGCATATGCAACCGATTTACAGAATGAACGGTTTTGTGACAAAAGACGGCAACGGCAGAGCAAGAACAAATGCGTATATTGCAGGCGAAGCAAACGATGTGGGAATGGATATTTTCAACCGAGGTCTTTGCTTGCCGAGCGATAACAAAATGACTCCCGAACAGCAGGATAGAATTATTGAAGTGATTAAGAAGTGTTTTGAGTAAGCGGACGGTGAACTATGATTTATAAGTACATAAAGCGAATTCTTGATATAATTTCTTCGTTGCTTGCAATCATCATTTTGTCACCGCTCCTTGCGGTTACAGCTGTCCTTGTAAAAACAAAACTCGGCAGTCCTGTTTTGTTCAAGCAGGAAAGACCGGGCAAGGATGAAAAAATATTTACTTTGATGAAGTTTCGCACTATGACCGATGAGCGTGACGAAAATGGCGAATTGTTGCCTGATGAAGTTCGTTTGACCAAGTTTGGCAAGTTCCTGCGTTCAACAAGCATAGACGAATTGCCGGAGCTGTTCAACATACTAAAAGGCGATATGTCGGTTATCGGACCGAGACCGTTGTTGGTTCAGTATTTACCGTATTATACCGAAGAAGAAAGACACAGACATGATGTCAGACCCGGACTAACAGGTTGGGCTCAAGTAAATGGTCGTAATTCGCTTGATTGGGATCATAGGTTTGAATGTGATGTAGAGTATGTGAAAAATATGAGCCTATTATTTGATGTTAAGATTATGTTTAGCACTATACTTAAAGTTATCGAAAAAAGTGATGTTGCAGAAGACACGAATCAAATAGAAGGTAATTTTGCTGAAATAAGAGCGCAACAAATAAAAGAAAAACAAGGTGTAGCAAATGACTAATGTTTTGATCTTAAGTGCCGGAACAAGAAACAAGGTTGTTCAATATTTTAAAAAGGAACTTAATGGTGAGGGACGGGTTATTGCAACCGATTGCAGTAATCTTGCTCCTGCAATTTATGATGCAGATAAGTATTATATTGTTCCAAGGATGACAGATGAGGGCTATCTTGATGTTATTCTTGATATTTGTAAGAATGAACAAATTTCCGGTGTGCTTTCACTTATTGACCCGGAGCTTTCGCTCCTTTCAAATAATGTAGAAAAGTTCGCAGAGGTAGGAACAAAAGTTATTGGCTCATCTTATGAACTTTGTGAGCGTTCACTTGATAAATATGAAATGTATAAATGGCTTGTTGATAATGGTTATAAATGTGCAAAGTCATATATGAATAAAGAAGAGTTTTTTGCAGATTTAGATGATGGAACAGCAAAATTCCCGGTATTTGTTAAGCCTGCAAGAGGTAGTGCAAGTATCTCGATTTCAAAGGTGACGGATAGAGAAACTGTTGATTTACTTTTTGCACACGAAGACGGACTTATGATTCAAGAATTTCTTGATGGTCAAGAAATCGGTGCTGATGTATATATTGATATGATTTCCGGTGAAGTAGTTTCAATTTTCACAAAGAAAAAATTAAAAATGAGGGCAGGCGAAACAGATAAAGCCGTATCATTTAAAGATGAAAAACTGTTTGAATTAATTAAAGAATTTGTGGATAGAGCCGGATACAGAGGTCAAATTGACATTGATATTTTTGATATCAACGGCGAATATTACATTTCAGAAGTCAATCCCCGTTTTGGCGGAGGTTATCCGCATGCTTATGAAAGTGGCAGTGACCACATGAGCCTTATTGTTAATAATCTTAATGGCAAAGTAAACGAATGCGTTATTGGCATGTATAAAGAAAATACATATATGATGAAGTATAATGAATTAAAGGTAATTGAGTTAAATGAGTAAGGTTTTAATAATTGCAAATTGTGCCAGTGGTTTATATGATTTTCGAGAAGATTTAATTAGAAAACTTATTACGCTTAATCAAAAAGTATATACTTTAATTCCTGCTGATGAATATGTCGAGAAATTAACTTCTTTAGGTTGTAAAATAATTGATACTCCTGTTGATAGGAGGGGAATGAATCCTGTAAAGGATTTAAAACTTTTACTAAATTATAATAAGATTATCAATGAAATTAAACCTGATTTAGTAATTACATATACAATTAAACCTAATGTTTACGGCGGACTTATTTGTCGAATAAAAAGAATACCATATGCAATTAATATAACAGGCTTGGGAACAACATTTCAAAATGACGGAATGTTAAAAAAAATTGTTACAGCAATGTATAAAGTGTCTTCTAAAAAAGCAAAAGTTGTTTTTTTTGAGAATATTGAGAATTTAGAAGTTTTTGTTAATCATGGAATTGTAAAAAAAGAAAACACTCAACTCCTTAATGGCGCCGGTGTAAATCTTGATAAGTTTTCATTTAAAGAATATCCTGAAAACAGCAAAACCATTAAGTTTTTGTTTATGGGTAGAGTAATGGCAGAGAAAGGCGTTAATGAACTTTTTGATGCTATGGAAAAGCTTTATAAAAACGGTTATGATTTCCAACTTGATGTTTTGGGAAACTATGAAGAAGATTACGAAAAAATCATAAATAAATACGAAAATGACGGTTGGTTAAAATATCACGGATATCAAAATGATGTTAGACCGTTTATTGAAAAAGCACACTGCTTTGTTCTTCCGTCATGGCATGAGGGTATGGCAAATACAAATCTTGAATGTGGCTCAATGGGCAGACCGATTATCACAAGCAATATTCATGGTTGTTTGGAAGCTGTTATTGATGGCAAAACCGGCTATCTTGTTGAAAAGAAAAACGCAAATGATTTGTACGAAAAAATAAAGCGTTTCATTGAACTGCCATATGATGAAAAGGTCAAAATGGGACAAGCCTCGCATGATCATATTGCCGAGGTGTTTGATAAGAAAAAAGTTGTTAAAAAAACTATTGAAAAATTATTATGAGCGGAGAAATATATGTGGAAACTAATTCCTATAATTGTTATTTGCTTGGCAATAGCTTTCTTTTCTGACAGATTTTCAAGAAAAAATGAAAGATTAACAGGTTATATTTATAAAGAAAAGTTTATATGGATTATAGCTGTCATTGCTATGGCTCTATTTGCCGGACTGAGGATACAGTATAATGATACCGGTACATATCTGGATATGTATGAAGCTACAAATGCAGATTTTGATTTTTCAGATATTGAATGGACATTTGGCGGAAATTTTGGATTTGCTGTTGTTAATATTCTGTTGAAATCATTAGGTTTCACTAATAATGGATATTTAATGGTTTTTGCGATTGTTACTTACAGTATTTATGTTTGGTTTATACATAAGTATTCAACAGATTTTTTGATGTCGATATTCTTATTTATGTGTCTTGTTTTTACATTTCCACTCGCAGCAATAAAACAGTGTGTTGCGGTTGCGTTTTGTTTGCTTGCAGTTGATAAGGCAATAAATAAAAAGTGGTTTTGGTTTGCTTTTTGGATATTGATAGCAGAGACTTTCCATGCGTACTCAATTATGTATTTAATTGTTCCGCTTATGTTTTTTCTCCCTTGGCAGGATAAAAGAACGATGTTTTGGATCGTTGTATTTATTGTAGCAGGTTTTTTGCTTCGTCCGATGCTTGGCACACTTTTGGAAAGTACGGAATCGCTCGGCAAAGACTATACAATTGAGAACTTTAGCGGTGAAGGAGTTAACCCTTTTAGATTGTTAGTATCATTGGTTCCTCTTGTAATGTCATTTGTTTTGCGAAAACAGATTAATGATCCTTATTATGAAGTAAATAGGGCAGAGGAACTTTGCATGAATTTGTCGTTTTTAAATGGTGAAATTATGTTCGTTGCTCTTTTTGGTACGGCAAACTATTTTGCCCGTCTTGCGAATTATTTTTATATTTTTCCTGTTATCGCTTTGCCAAGAATGTTTAATATGGTTAAACCTAATTGGCGTGTGCCGATGAAAGTAGTCGCTATTGCATGTTACGCAATGTTTCTTTATTATGGTAATGCTATTAATCAGTCTATAGATAATGAACTTAAACACATATTGTTAAATGATTTTAGATTTTTTGTATGAGTGAGTATAAATGATTAAAGTTTTAATGATTGTTCACGAAATGAATCGTGGCGGAATTGAAAATTTTATAATGAATCTTTATAGAAACATTGATAGAAATAAAATTAATTTTGATTTTGTCGAACATACAAATAAAAAATGTGCTTTTGATGATGAAATAGAATCATTAGGCGGAAAAATATATCATTGTCCGGATTATAGAGTTATAAATCACTTTGAATATTCAAAATGGTGGAACAGTTTTTTTAAAGAACACAATGAATATAAAGTTATTCATAGTCACTTGGATAGCTCGGCTAATATCCACTTAAGAATCGCAAAAAAATATGGGTTAATCACTATTGCTCATTCTCACAGCAGCAGCGAAGGATTTGGTTTTAGAGCTATTGTAAAATCATTTTTGAAGATTGGATTTAACAATTGTTGTGATTACAAATTTGCTTGTTCAAAAGAATCAGGTGAATGGTTATTTGGCAAAAAAGTTTGTTACAAAGTATTAAATAACGGAATAGAATCTGAAAAGTATATTTTTAATGAAAATCAAAGAAATTTATTAAGGAATCATTTGAACATTAAAAACGATGAGTTCGTTTTGGGACATATTGGCAGACTTGATAAAAATAAAAATGTAACTTTTATTTTGGACATTTTAAAAGAATTGAATGATTTGGGTATAAAATCAAAATTTGTTTCGGCCGGACAGGGTTCAGAATACGATTGTTTAGTTAGTAAATCAAAAGCACTTAATATTGAAAATGATGTTTTTTTTCTTGGCTTACGAGATGACATAAATGTTGTTGTTCAATTGTTTGATGTGTTTGTTTTTCCGTCATTTTATGAAGGTTTTCCTGTTTCAGCTATAGAAGCTCAAGCATCTGGTTTGAAATGTTTGCTGTCGGACACAATTTCTAAAGAGGTTGATATTACCGGGAATGTTGAATTTATGAGCCTTGGAAATTCTCCGAGAGAATGGGCTGAAAAAATCAAAACAATGTTACCATATAAACGAGAAAATACAAAACAAAAAATTATTGAATCAGGTTATGATATTAAAACAACAGCAGATTATTTAACTAAATTTTATTTACAATTATCGGAGCAGAAATGAAAACATTAACAATATTTACTCCTGCATATAATAGGGGATATATAATTAATCAATGTTTTGAAAGCCTTTGCAGACAAACTTGTAAGGACTTTATTTGGCTTGTTGTTGATGATGGTTCAACAGACAATACAGCGGATTTGATTAAAACATGGCAACAGCAAGAAAACGGCTTTGAAATTAAATATATTTATAAAAAAAACGGTGGTATGCATACCGCCCATAATGTTGCTTATGAAAATATTGATACTGAGTTAAATGTTTGTATTGATTCAGATGATTATATGCCGGATGATGCGGTTGAAAAAATTATTAGTTTTTGGCAGAATAACGGTTCTGATGAATATGCCGGAATTATTGCTCTTGATGTTTATAAAGGTAGCAGTAAGGTCATAGGAACGGAACTTCCAAATAAGAAATCCACTACATTAATGGGATATTATAAAACCGGCGGCTCCGGAGATAAGAAATTAATATATAGAACAGATGTAATAAAAGCAACTCCGGCATATCCCGAGTTTGAGGGAGAAAAGTATGTCGGTCTTGCATATAAGTATCATATCATCGATGAAACAAAAGAATTATTGATAATGAATGAGCCAGTTTGTATTGTTGATTATCAAGAGGACGGTTCATCATTTTCAATGTGGAAGCAATATTTTAATAATCCGAAAGGTTTTGCTTTTCTTAGAGTTGCAGATATGGAACGTCAATCAGGCTTGGATTTGTTTAAGACTTGCGTTCATTATGTTTCGAGTTCAATTATAGCAAAGGAACACGAATTTATTAAAAAATCGCCTAAAAAACTTCAGACGATTTTGGCAATTCCTTTTGGGGTTGCCTTGTCAATGTTAATCAAATATAAAGTAAAGCAAAATTCGTCATTTAAAATGAAGGCTAAATAGTTTATGAAAAAGAAAATTTTTATTTTTTCACATGCAATGGAAATCGGCGGTGCAGAAAGAGCATTGCTTGGATTACTTAATAGTATAGATTATTCAAAGTATGACGTCGATTTGTTTTTACTCAAACACAGTGGCGAATTGATGCCGTTGATACCCAAGCAAGTTAATTTGTTGTCTGAAATTTTGCAGTATAGTGCTATAATGAAGCCTATGGTTTTGGCACTTAAAGAGGGCCAAATCAAAGTTGTTTTGAGTCGCCTTTGTGGAAAATTAAAGGCAAAGTTATATGATATAAAACACACTTTAAATAGAAGCGCGGTTGCTATTGAATACAGCCATAAGCATACAGTTAAGTATTTGCCTAAGGTTAATAATGAACATTATGATATAGCAATTAGTTTTTTAACGCCTCACTACATTGTTTCTGAAAAAGTAAATGCTGATAAAAAATTTGCCTGGATACATACAGATTATTCAACAATCGAATTAGATGTTAAATCTGAATTGGCAATGTGGTCAAAATTTGATAATATTGTTTCTATTTCCGATGATGTTACAAGGGCTTTTTTGTCTACTTTTCCATCTCTTGAAAATAAAATTGTAAAGATTGAAAATGTTCTGTCAAAAGATTTTATTGAAGAACAAGCAGACTTATTTAATGTGAAAAATGAAATGACCGATGATTCGGTTAAGTTACTTTCTATCGGCAGATTTTGTGAAGCAAAAAATTTTGATAATGTGCCTGAAATTGCAAGCATTATCAAATCAAAAGGCGTAGATTTCAAATGGTATATAATTGGCTACGGTGCTGATGAGAACTTAATTAAATCAAAAATCGCACAATATAATATGGAGGATACTGTTGTTATTCTTGGCAAAAAAGAAAATCCTTATCCGTATATAAAAGCTTGCGATATTTATGTTCAGCCTTCAAGATACGAAGGAAAATGTGTTGCTGTCAGAGAAGCACAAATTCTTAATAAGCCGGTTATTATCACAAATTATGCTTCATCAAAATCACAGTTACAAGATGGTTTTGACGGAGTAATAGTACCAATGGACAATCAGGGTTGTGCTGACGGAATTGTAAAAGTTATAGATGATAAAGATTTACAGAATCAATTAATTGAAAACACAAAGAAAACAGATTATACAAATTCAAAAGAAATAGAAAAGTTATATAAACTTATTGGAGATTGATATGATTCCAAAAAAAATCCATTATTTTTGGTTTGGCGGAAACGAAAAACCAAAAAGTGTTCAAAAGTGCATAAACAGCTGGAAAAAGTATTGTCCGGATTATGAAATAATTGAGTGGAACGAAACGAATTTTGATATTCATTGCATGCCTTTTGTTGAGCAGGCTTATGAAGCAAAAAAATATGCGTTCGTTTCTGATGTCGCTCGTCTTATGGTCGTTTATGAGTATGGCGGAATATATATGGATACCGATGTTGAGGTTATTAAACCGCTCGATGATTTGCTTGAGAACAGAGCGTATATGAGCTTTGAGAATAATGAAAATATTAATACGGGGCAAGGCTTTGGTGCAGAAGCAGGGATGCCGTTTCTTAAAGAGCATATTGATGTTTATAGAAATTGGAATTTTATAAATGATGACGGAACATATAATCAAATAGGATGTCCGAAAGTTGCAACAGATTTGTTTAAAACAAAAGGTATATTTTTGGACGGAAGCGAACAAACGGTATGTGATATTCATATTTATCCTGCAGAGTATTTTAATCCGTATGACAGTTTGACGGGTAAATTGACTAAAACACCCAATACATATTCAATTCATTGGTATGATGCAAGTTGGAGTGATAAATCATCAAAACTGCTTAAGATTAACAGAGCTATTCGTAGAATAATAGGAATAGAAACCATTGAGAAATTAAAGAAGATTATAAAATGAAAATTAAAACTATAACTTGTCAAAGAGCTATTAATCATGGTGCAAACTTGCAAGCATATGCCTTGATGCGTTATCTTGAAAGTTTGGGAAATGATGTTGAAATAATTGATTATTATCCCGATTGGTTTAAACCGTTTAGACCTTTTTATTGCGGAACAGAAAAGTATGCAAAAAATCCAGTTTTAAAAGTGGCATACATTTTTGCAAAATTTCCCGGTCGTGTTAAGGAATATATAAAATATAAAAAAAGTTTAAGAAAAGCTAATTTTGAGATTTTTAGAGATAAGTATTATAAGCTTACGGATACATATTGTTCGTTTGAAGAATTAAAGGCAAATCCTCCAAAAGCAGACTTGTATATTGCCGGTAGCGATCAAATTTGGAACATTATGATGAATAATGGAAAAGACCCTGCTTATTATCTTCAATTTGCTCCTAAGGAAACAACAACCGCAACATATGCTGCGTCTTTTTCTGTATCAGAGATTCCGGATGAATTAAAGAAACAGATAAAAAGCTATATTGAAAGTATTGATTATATTTCTGTTAGAGAAAAAACCGCAATCAAGATTCTTGAAGATTTAGGAGTAGAAAGAGGACAAGTTGTATTAGACCCTGTTTTTTTGCTAAATAAAGAGCAGTGGGATAAAGTTGTAAGTGATAAAGTTTTTAGTGAAAAATACGTTTTAGTATATGATTTTGAAAATTCTGACATAGTAAAAAGTTTTGCAAAGCAATATGCTAAAAAGAATAATGTTAAAATTTACTCTTTATATAAAAATGATTATTGCGACAAATGTTTTGAGGATTATGGTCCGGATGTTTTTCTTTCTTTGATTAAAAATGCTAGCTTTGTTATATCGAATAGCTTTCATGCCACTGCTTTTTCAATAATTTATGAAAAACAATTTGCTGTTATAAAAAGACAAGAGGGAATTAATTCTCGAATTATTGATTTGTTGAATTCTTTTGGCATAAATGACCGAGTTGTATCAGAATATCAAGATTTTGATAATATTAATTACGAAAGTACAATTGATAAAAGGCAAGTGCTAATTCAAAATTCAAAGGATTATTTGAATCATGTACTTGCAGAGGTGAATGGATGATTGATAAAGTTCAAATTAAGGATTGTTGTTTGTGTGGAAATTGTGTTGAATATTGTCCTGCAAGTGCAATCGAATTAAAGAAAGAATTTGAAATATTTAAATATCCGCAAATTGATTTAGACAAGTGCATACATTGCGAACTGTGCGAAAATCTTTGCCCGTCAATTCAAAATTTAACTCAACAGACACACGTGAGTTCATATATAGCAAAAAATAAAAATCTTAATGTAAAAAAACAAAGTTCTTCCGGTGGGATATTTTCAGTTTTTGCTGAAGCTATTATTGATAACGGAGGCGTTGTGTGTGGTGCGACTTTTGATAATAATTTGAAAGTAAAGCATATCATTGTTGATAATAAAAAGGACTTGCAAAAATTAAGAGGTTCAAAATATGTACAAAGCGATTTAGGAGATTGTTTCCTAAAAATAAAGCAATTATTGCAAGCCGGACAAATGGTTTTATTTGTCGGTTGTCCTTGTCAAACTGCCGCTTTAAGAACGTATTTAAAAAAAGATTATCCAAATCAACTTTATTTGGTGGATTTTATTTGCCACGGTATGTTGAGTCAAAGTTTGTTTGATGATTACATAAAATATCTTGAAAAAAAGTATAAGAGCAGAGTTGTTTCATTTAGTTTTAGAGATAAGACAGACGGATGGATTGAATCCGGACCAAAGGTTACATTTGAAAACGGAAAAATTAAACATTGGCCTTTATATAAGGATACATATATGTTGGGCTATTTTAAGGCACTATGTATGAAGTCACAATGTTATATATGTAAATATAAGAATTTTTATAGCGGAAGTGATATTACTTTAGCAGATTATTGGGGTTGTGAAATTCTTGATCCTGAATTTTATGATTTTTACGGTGTGTCAGCAGCTGTAATTAACAATGAAAATGGTAATTTGCTATTTAATAATGTTTCGAATAATATAGAATATAAAGATGTTGATTTAGAAAATATTGTTAAATATAACTCCGGTCTGATTAAACCTTTTGAAGAAGGAAAAGACAGAAGTTTATTTATGGATAAAATAAAAAACGGCAGTACATATATTGAGGCATTGCTTGATACAGCGGACAAAAGTAATATAATATTTCAATTATATAGAGAGATAAAACGAAAAATAAGAATTTTAAAAGATAAGTATTAATTTGTATTGAACCTTTTGGAGGAATAATGAATTATATTACTAAATTACATATTAAATACGCATATAAGAAAAAAAGAAGATGGTTTAAAAAGTATACATCTGATTTTAAAAAGTGTGGAAGAAATGTTGAAATCGGTACGAATTGTTATATTGAATCAAAAGATAAGTTTGAAATAGGTGATAATTGTTGGATAGGCGATAATTTTTTTGCTAAAGCAAATGCCGGTATAGTGATTGGGTCGGGAACTATAATTGCAAGAGGATGTGAAATTTGGACTTGTAATCACAATTATGACTCAAACGATTTAGAAGCTATTCCGTACGATAAACGAATGATTAAAAAAACTGTGACAATAGGAGAAAACTGTTGGATTGGCTCTAGGGTTACAATTGTTCCCGGCGTTAAAATCGGTGAAGGCGTTGTTGTAGGAGCCGGTTCCGTAATTACAAAAGACATACCGGATTATGCGGTCATCGGTGGTAATCCGGCAAGGGTTTTAAAATATAGAGATGTTGAAAGATACAATAAATTAAAATCTGATAATAAAATATATTTGGATTTAGAATATGATTTTGACCAATCGTGCTTAAGGAAAACTCAGTATCATGAATAATGTAAGTAGAAAGAAAAATTCTTTTATTAATTTTATAAGTGGTATAGGCAACAGATTGTTGACGATGTTACTATCCTTTGCAGTTCGTACAGTATTTGTGAAATGTCTTAATACGGAATATTTAGGTGTAAACGGTTTATATACAAATATTCTTACCATGCTTTCACTTGCAGAATTGGGCTTTGGAACTGCAATGGTATATAGTATGTACAAGCCTTTAGCGGAAAAAGATGAGCAAAAATTAAGACAATTAATGAAGTTGTATAAAAAAGTTTATATAATTATCGGATGGGTTGTTCTTGTTGTCGGCTTGTGTTTGGTTCCATTTTTAGATGTTTTGATAAAAGATAAACCGGATGTTAAAGGTTTAACTTTTTATTATATCCTTTTTCTTTTAGATTCGGTTTTTTCATATTGGTTTTTTGCGTATAAAAGTTCTTTGCTTCAAGCAGATCAAAAACTTTATATAACGACAAATTATAGTATAGTATTTAATATTATTAAATCCGGATTACAAATAGCGGTGCTTATAATCCTTCATAATTTCACGGTTTATTTGATTATGCAGATAGTTTGTACAATAGGACAAAATATATGTGTGGCAATTAAAGTAAATAAAACATATCCGTATCTGAATATAAAAGATAAAACTAAACTTCCAAAAAATGAACGAAATAAAATATTTGATGATGTTAAGGCTTTGATGCTAACAAAAATTGGTTATGTGGCACTTAACGGAACGGATAATGTTATAATTTCTGCTTTCGTTGGCGTTAAACAAGTGGGATTGTTGTCAAATTTTTTGATGATCTCAGACGCTATAACAGCCGTTCTTACTCAGGTGGCTGCGTCTATTTCTGCAAGTTTAGGTAACTTTTTTGTAAAAGAAGAAAATGATTCGGGTTATTACTTGTTTAAACGAATTGATTTTTTGAATTTTTGGACGCATGGTTTTTCTATGGTCGCATTGATAACATTGTTAAAGCCATTTGTTAATATTTGGCTTGGAAAAGATTATTTGATAGAGCAAAATGCTGTTGTTTGTATAGGAATAAATTTTTTCGTTGCCGGGTTTATTAATACTATGTCTACTTTTAGGACTACTCTTGGCTTATTTACACAGGGAAAATATCGCCCTATTATTGTAGCGGTAATAAATGTTGGATTGTCTATATTGTTAAGTTATAAGTGGGGTATGACAGGTGTTTTAGCAGCAACTTTTATTTCAAGATTATGTGTAAATCTTTGGTATGATCCTTTGTTAATTCACAGAGATGGATTTAACAAACCGGTAAAGCCTTATTATTTTAAACTTCTGTTTAGATTTAGTTTATTAGCATGTGTTGTTGTAGTTATGCAATTGATTTCTTCTGTTGTGTTTGCGGGAGGAGTTACAATAATTAAATTTATCATAATGGTTATAATTACTGCAATATTACCCAATATGGTATTTTTGATTGTGTTTTGTAGAAACGATGAATTCAAATATTTTAAGAATTTGGTTGTGCACAGATTGTTAAAAAGATAATAGTTCATTTTGTTATTTGCAATTCTTAAAAACAACTGATTCCGTTTTGCGGGGTCAGTTTTTCTTTTTTATAATATGAAAAATATTGAATATGGGAATTTCAAAACAAAAAGCATTAACTTTTAATTTTACAATAATTTACTAAGCGAGTAAAGGAAATGCAGAAAATAGAGAATATTTATGGACAAGTGCTATTTATTTTGGCAAAAACATTTACAAAGCTGAAAATGTGTGGTATACTTCAATTGTTCTTATAACATACCAAGAACAATTAGGTTACTACAAAAAGGTAGAAAACCGAAAAGCTCTGACGGCTCCTTTTTGGAGCCGTTATCTTTTTCTATCAAAAAGGAGAAACATTATGAAGTACGGTATCGGATTAGATTGCGGAATTACATCTGTTGGATATTGTGTAACAGAGTTGGATTCAAATGATGAGCCTAAAAGAATTGTTCGTCTTAGTTCGAGGATTTTTGACAAAGCCGAAAATCCAAAAGACGGCAGTTCACTTGCAAAGCCGAGGAGAGAGGCGAGGGGACTTCGCCGAAGAATAAGACGGCATCAGCACAGGCTTCAACGCATTAGGTATATGCTTGTAAGTGATGGAATTGTGACTCAAGAAGAGCTTGACACGATGTTCCAAGGTCAACTGTCCGATATATATGAAATAAGAACAAGGGCTCTTGATGAACCGATAAGCAATGTTGAGTTTGCAAGAGTGCTTATTAATCTTGCACAAAGAAGAGGCTTTAAGTCAAACAGAAAAGTTGACGAAAATACAAAGGATAAAGAAACAGGCCAACTCCTCGGTGCTATTGAAAAAAACAGAGAAAACATTGCCCAAAACGGCTACCGTACAGTCGGCGAAATGCTGTATAAGGATGAAAGATATTCAAAGTACAAGCGTAACAAGGGAGAAGACTATCTCAACACGGTATCTCGTGATATGATTGCCGATGAAATAAAGATGATTTTTTCTGCTCAACGCAGTTTTCGTATGCCTTTTGCAACGGAGGAAATTGAAGCAAGATATACGGATATAGTTATGTCACAAAGACCGTTTGATTTAGGCCCCGGCGAGGGTAATGAAAAATCTCCGAGTCCGTATTCAGGCAACCAAATTGAAAAAATGGTTGGCAGATGTACTTTCTTCCCTGAAGAATATCGTGCGGTAAAAGCAAGTTATTCTTTTCAACTTTTTTCGCTTTTGCAGGGGATAAACAATATCACTTTGGTTGATGACGGCGGCAACGCATTTTCTCTTTCGCAGCAAGAGCGTTATGAATTAAAGGAATATTGCTTTAAAACAAAGTCGGTTACTTATGCTTCAATAAGGAAGAAACTGAAGATTTCACCTGATTTCAAATTTAAGAATATTACTTATACCGAAAAAGGTGTTGAGGAGTCGGAGAAAAAGACAAAATTTCAACATCTGAATATTTATCATCAAATGAAAAGCACATTGGGCGATGCTATGAATTCGCTTTCACATGATGAACTTGATGAAATCGGCAGAATATTTACATTCTATAAAAACGATACAAAAATTATTGAGGCTCTCGAAAAAACAGATATAGACAAGGACCTTTATCCTGCACTTTTGAATCTTCCGTCATTTAGCAAAACAGGACACATCAGTGTTAAGGCGTGCAAATTGCTTATTCCGTTTTTGGAAGAAGGTAAAACATACAATGAGGCTTGCGAATGTGCAGGTTTGGATTTCAAGGCACACAGCAATGCCGAAAAGCAAATGTTGCTTCCGCCAAAATCAGATGAACTTGACGACATCGTTAATCCTGTTGTAAGGCGTGCAGTGTCACAAACCGTTAAGGTTGTAAATGCAATAATCAGAGAAATGGGAGCTTCGCCTACTTATCTTAATATAGAACTTGCACGAGAACTTTCAAAGAGCAAGAAAGAGCGAGATGAGATTGAGAAAAACTATCTGCTTAACAGAGCTAAAAATGAAAAGATAAAGAAAGAAATTGTTGATAATTTTGGCTTTGAGCCAAAAGGTCAGGATATTGTTAAACTAAAACTCTATCATGAGCAAGACGGAATTTGCCCTTATTCATTAGAGCCTATTAAATATGACAGATTGTTTGAAGTTGGATATGTGGATATCGACCATATAATTCCATACAGTGCTTGCTTTGACGACAGCTACAACAATAAAGTTTTGACATTTTCTTCTGAAAACAGACAAAAGAGGAATCGTGTTCCGCTTGAATATTTGGCTGAAAATAAAAAATCGGATTATCGTGTTTGGGTAAACAGCAATATCCGAAATTACAGAAAAAAGCAGAATTTGCTTAAAGAACATTTTACAGAAAAGGACAAAGAGGACTTTAAGCAAAGAAACCTTAATGACACAAAATATTTGAGCAGAGTTCTTTATAATTACATAAATGACAATTTGATTTTTGAGGATTTCGCAAACGGCAGAAAACGACATGTTATTTCTGTTAACGGTGCTGCAACGGCTCATATGCGTAAATGTTGGGGCATTGACAAAATCAGAGAAAACGGTGATTTGCACCATGCTGTGGACGCTGCGGTTATTTCTTGCGTAACTCAAGGAATGGTGAACAAAATATCAAAGTATTCGTTTGACAAAGAAACAATGTTTGATGTTGATTATCGCACAGGAGAGGTCAAAGAGCGTTTTCCGCTTCCGTATCCGAACTTTAGGAAAGAACTCGAAGCAAGAAGCGAAATTGAAGATGAAAAGCGACTTAAAAGCGTGTTGTTGTCATTTTCAAATTACAGCTATGACGATGCCGAAAGTGCAAAACCTGCTTTTGTTTCCCGTATGCCTCGCCGAAAGGTTACAGGTCCGGCTCACAAGGACACAATTCGTTCGGGTAAGGTTGACGGATGTAAAATCTCAAAGGTTGAGTTGACATCACTTAAACTCAAAAACGGTGCTATCGAGAATTATTATAAACCCGAAAGTGATACTTTGCTTTACAATGCACTTTTGCAAAGGCTTATTGAGTTTGACGGAGATGCAAAACAAGCATTTGCAGAGGAATTCCATAAGCCAAAAGCAGACGGAACACCGGGTCCGATTGTAAAGAAAGTTAAACTCATTGAGCGTTCATCGTCAAGCGTTAGGGCAAGAAATGAAAACAAACTCGGTATTGCAGATAATGGCTCAATGGTTCGTATAGATGTATTCTATGTCGAAAATGACGGCTATTATTTTGTGCCGATTTATGTTGCCGATACTATAAAGCCGACATTGCCTAATTTGGCTTGCGTTCCCGGTGGAAAGCCGTGGAAAGAAATGGATGATAAAGACTTTGTGTTCTCGTTATATCCAAATGATTTAATTCGTATAACGGCTAAAAAAGATATGAAATTCAGCGTGGTTAATAAAGACAGTACTTTACCTGCAAATAAATATGGAAATGAGTTGCTGTTGTACTATGGTGGAGCGGATATATCTACTGCAAGTATAAATGGAATAACCCACGATAATTCATATAAGTTTAAAAGTTGTGGTATTAAATCATTGGTTAATATCGAAAAGTTTACTGTTGACCCGCTTGGAAATGTTAACAAGGTTAATAAAGAAAAACGAATGTATTTTAATTAATTATGGCTTACAGAAATATTTTTATTGCCAACGAAGCGAAATTGAAATTGAAAAATAATCAGTTGATAGTTTTCAATGGCGAGGAACTTTCGTTCCCTATTGAGGATATTCGTTCTATCGTGGTTGACAATCCGTACACTTCGCTTACGGGTAAGTTAATTGCAAAACTTGCTGATGATGGAGTTTGTCTGATTATATGCAACGACAAGCACATTCCGTCTTGCGAGCTTTTGCCGATTGGTTCATATTGTCGAATGAATAAGCGAATTAATCTTCAATTTTCTCAATCGAAGCCACGGCTGAAAAAGATTTGGCAAAAAATTGTGCAGGCGAAAATCAACAATCAAGCAAAATGTCTTGAACTTAATGAAATTGACGAGGCGCAAACTCTTTATTCGATTTCAAAAAGTGTTGCATCGGGAGATACAACAAACAGAGAGGGCTATGCCGCAAGATTGTATTTCAAATCGCTTTTTGGTGATGATTTTAAACGAGATGATGAAAACAGCATAAACGCCGCGCTTAATTACGGATATGCGATTTTGCGTTCGTTTATTGCCAAAACAATTGTTGCTTACGGGCTTGAGCCGTCACTCGGCATACATCACAAAAGTCAGCTTAATCAATTTAATTTGGCAGATGATATTATTGAGCCGTATCGACCGATTATTGACAATTTTGTTTATCAAAATTATGTTGAGTGGGGCGAGGAGTTTTTCACTCCGCAAAAGGCAGAACTTCAACTTTTGCTAAACTGTGCGACCGAAATTGACAGCAACCGTCACAGCGTGGCAAATGCAATAGAACTTACAGTTCAAAGTATAATTTTTTCGTTTGAAAATGAAGAAATTGCGTTGAAATTACCGAATTTGATTGATATATCATATTTTAATTATGACTAAGTTTATGAGGATGATTGTATTCTTTGACCTGCCGGTTACAGAAAAAGCCGCACAAAAGGCGGCAACTAAATTCAGAAATTTTCTTATCAATGATGGCTATTTGATGGTTCAGTATTCAGTTTATTCAAGAGTTTGCAATGGATATGATGCGGTTAAAACACATGAAAAACGACTGAAACAGCATTTGCCGCCAAACGGCTCGGTGCGATTGCTTACGATTACCGAAAAGCAGTACGAATCCATGCAGATTTTGCTCGGCGAATATATTCAATCGGACATTCCCGTTGCATATGAGCAGTTAACTTTGTTGTAAAAAAGAGAAAAAGCACAGCAGAACATCAATTCTGTTGTGCTTTTTTATTTCAAATTTTTCTTGAAACGCCCTAATTTACTGCGCCTTTTGTTCCCATATTATAACATACCAAGAAAAATTAGGGAACTACAATGCTTCAAGTTTCATTCTTCTACCTCAAATAATTATAACATACCAAGAAAAATTAGGGAACTACAATTGTTTATATTCGTGCCGAAGTAATTAAAAATTATAACATACCAAGAAAAATTAGGGAACTACAATAAGCGACATTTTTGTTGCCGAAAGTGAGCCATTATAACATACCAAGAAAAATTAGGGAACTACAATTCTGTCGGTACTTGTAAAGCAAATGCTTTCATTATAACATACCAAGAAAAATTAGGGAACTACAATAAGCGCATATATTAGGAATTAAACCCGGAATTATAACATACCAAGAAAAATTAGGGAACTACAATGCTATCAAGAGCGTTTTTATTCTCGATAATATTATAACATACCAAGAAAAATTAGGGAACTACAATTGATATGAGCAGTATTCAGTGGGCTTATCAATTATAACATACCAAGAAAAATTAGGGAACTACAATTAAGCCATAGAGACGCTAAATATTGTCAGCATTATAACATACCAAGAAAAATTAGGGAACTACAATGATTTGAGCAATCAGGTTTTGCATATCTTTATTATAACATACCAAGAAAAATTAGGGAACTACAATGTAAGGAAATGAAAAAGGTTAAACACTCTTATTATAACATACCAAGAAAAATTAGGGAACTACAATTCTTCAGGTGTAGGATTTACTGCTCCTGTTATTATAACATACCAAGAAAAATTAGGGAACTACAATCTTTCAGATATAAAAAATTTGATGAAGTGCATTATAACATACCAAGAAAAATTAGGGAACTACAATCGATACAGCAAATAATGTTGTGTCTAATTTATTATAACATACCAAGAAAAATTAGGGAACTACAATGTAAGTATTAGCCTTAAATGTCGGAGCCTTATTATAACATACCAAGAAAAATTAGGGAACTACAATTTGTCGACGGGTCAACTTATAATCGTGCGAATTATAACATACCAAGAAAAATTAGGGAACTACAATCATTCTTTTTGGTCTACTTTTAGATATAAATTATAACATACCAAGAAAAAATAAGAAACTATAATTTTTTGAAATCAATAAAAAATTTAGTCAGGCTTTGGTTTTTGTTGAGAATTTGCCGAGGAGTTTTGTGCTCAGCAGCAGGATAATCGGGAAGATTGTGGCTACGAGGATGCCGACTTTTAGGTTATCCTTTGCCATTGACGACACGAAGCCGACAAGGCTTGGACCGGCACTGCAGCCGAGGTCGCCGCCGAGTGCAAGCAGTGCAAACATTGCCGTTCCGCCTTTGGTGAGCATTGCCGACGAAATCGAGAATGTTCCCGGCCACATAATTCCCACGCAGAAGCCGCAAATTGAGCAGCCTATCAGCGACAGAGCCGGTATCGGTGAAAGCGATACAACTAAATACGCTCCGATACACACAATGCACGAAATCGGAATTAATTTTTTTTGCGAAATTCGGTCGCCGAATTTGCCGTAAAGTGCTCGTGATGTGCCCATCAGCAGTGCGAACGAAAGCGGTCCTGCAAGGTCGCCGACCGTTTTGGAAATTCCCAACCCCTCTTTCGCAAAAGTTGATACCCATTGCGAAATTGCCTGCTCACTTGCACCTGAACAAACCATCATTATGAACAGAATTATAAACACCTTTGATGTGAACAGTTCTTTTATGCTCATACCTTTTTCGCCCGAATCAATCAAGTTTGCTATTGGTACTTTTGCAAAAACAATGCCGTTGATTATTGGCAATATTGCCCAAATTACAGCGACAATTCGCCAATTTTCGATGCCGAAAATATTGAAAAACACGGTGCTTAACAGCACGACTGCCATATGTCCCCAGCAGTAGAATGAGTGCAAAAGGCTCATTGCTTTTTCCTTGTTATCGGTTGGGCACGCTTCAACTATCGGGCTGACCAAAACCTCCAAAATTCCGCCTCCGACAGCGTAAATCATAACCGAAATAAGCAGTCCGACAAACGGACTTGGTAATACAAACGGAAGTACGGCAAGGCTTGCCAGACCGATTGCCGACAGAAAATGTGCCAAAACCATTGATGTGCGGTAGCCGACTTTGTCGATTGCCTTTGCCGACAGCAAGTCAACCAAAAGCTGAATTGTGAAATTGAAAGAAATCAGCAATGTAATTTGCGACAGCGGAATGTCAAATTCTTTTTGAAAAGTAACAAACAGCAACGGTGCAAAATTGTTGACTATTGCCTGAACTATGTACGCCGTGAAGCAAGCGTTGACGGTTGACTTGAAATTCTGTTTCATATTTTTACCTTTTTTTAAAAAAATAATGCGTGAATTTGTCATACACACATCAATTCTATTATATCATAAAAAAGGAATTTTACAATACTTTTATTAGTTTGCAATACAGGGTATAATGATTATAGGGAGAAAAGATATTTCTCTCACTATTGTTCGAATGGAGGCATAAGTATGATTAACATTACAGCAAGAGGCTTTGATTTGAAGCAGGGCGCAAAAGACGGCATTGAAAAGGAACTCAAGAGAATTGAAAGAATGCTGCCGGATAACGCAACATTTGATGTTACGCTCAGCAAGGAGCGTGGAGAATACGAATGTGATATTACGGTGAAAAATGTCGGCTCTTTCATCAGAGGTGAAGCAAGAGCAGACCGCATTGAGCCGGTTGTTGATATGGCGGTTGACGATTTGAAGCGTAAGCTTCGCAAACTCAAGACTTTCTTTGTTGACAAAAAACGCAAAGGCGGAATTGATGAAATCGCAACTGCATTTGATCATTTGGATGAAGATGTTACAATGGACGATTTCGACCAAGTTTATTACGATTCGGTCGATGTTAACAGAGTTAAGCACATCACACCAAACACAATGACGGACGATGAAGCAATCGTTCAGATGGAAATGCTCGGACACACATTCTTTGTGTATATCGGCATTGACGGCGAAACAAAGATAGTTTACAAGCGTAAAAACGGTTACGGCGTTCTCGTTTGTGACTGATTCATAATGATTAACTTAAAAAATACGATGTCCGTGAGGGCATCGTATTTTTGTTTGTGTGTTTATTTTGAAATGATGAGTTTGAGGACTTCCTGTGCGGCGGAGCAGGCAGGGCAATCGCAGAATTTTTCGCCTTTTGCCTTAAGTTCTTTTGCATGTGCAATGAATTCTTTTGCGGTTTCTTCGTCGAATTTTTCCGAAGCCGTAAACTCAACCATTGCGTCAACAGGGAGAATGTCTGCCTTGATTTCGTCAACAAGTTCTCTGAACTTTTTGTCCTCTCTTGTTGTGCCGACGGCAACGAGGTATTCGTCAGCCTTTGTTTTGAGTTCCTGACAGCAGTACGGTGCAGAAATCATCTCTCTGATTTTGTCGATAATTTGATATTTAAGCTCGTGTGTCATAACGATTACTCCTTTTATACTTTATATTATAATTGTAACATTACATTTATCGGTTGTAAAGGTTGAAAATCATTTTTTACTTTGGTATAATAAAATATAAATTATATGAAAAAAGGGGATTGCTGTGATGAAATTAAAGAAGCTAACGGCTGTTGTGCTCAGCGGTGTTATTGCCGCAGGCTTTGTCGGTTGCGGTGCGTCAAAAAATCAAACTGCCGCAGTGCAGGAATTATTTACGGACAGTACAAAGATTTCGTACAGTCTTGACTATAAGGAATTAAAAGACCACAGTAAAAACAAAACCAAAACATGGCGTTATGGCATGGTTTCGGGCAACGGCTTGCAGGGATTTGTCGAAAGTGGTTCGCCATATGAGGATACATTTATTTTTCAAAATATGCACTTCATTATGCCTAACAAAAATATTCGTACCTGCCCCGATACCTCGAAAGAACTTGAAACAGTTAAGCAAAACATCGTTAAAGGTAAAGATATAACAGACGATGCGTCATACGATGATGTGTACAGCTTCCATCCGGGCGGACAACTCCGTATTTCTATGGACGGCAAAGGTGCAAAAGATTACATCCGCTACACTGATTTTGAATCTTCACAGGTTGGTGTGAGATTTACGGATGAAAACGGCACTTGGGACAGAACTTCGTTCACTTCAATGGCAGACGGTGCGGTTATCACAAAATTGTCGCAGTCGTCGGAGGCGGCTCAGCTTAATGTTACATTGACGCTTGATGACCTTTCGACCATGGCGAATTTCGGCGACGGCAGCGAAGCGGATATGGAATACAAAAAGGTTGTTGACATCAACGCCAACACGATTTCGCTTGTTGCACATTATCCCGATTACAAAAACAGCGAGCTGAAAAACGGCGGATATGCCACAACTACCTATGTTGTGACCGACGGTACAAAGGAAAAAGTAGAACTTGAAAAGAAAACAAAGGAAAACATTTTCCGTGGTCAAAACAGCGGTATCAAAATCACAAATGCCGAAAATATTTATCTTATCACAGTAAGCGACAGAACCTATAATATGGGAAGCCTTGATGAATTTGATGACAAGGACAGCTATGAACTTGTTGATGAACTTACGAATAAGGCAAAAGCCGTTGAGGATAAATATGACGGCAAAGACGGTTTTGATTATGAAAAAGCACTCAAAAAGCACCTTGAGATTTATCAGCCGCAATTTGACGCAGTTACTCTTGAACTTGAGGACAGCGACGAGTCAAACGAAAAACTCCTTAAAGAGCAAAAGGGCGAGGACGAGCTTTCTGCCGCACTTGCACAGCGTTCGTATTATGCAGGCAGATACGCATACCTCTGCTGTTCGGGTTATTCCACAAGCAGACTTTACGGAATGTGGACAGGCGAGTTCAACACCGGTTGGGGAAGCAAGTACACAATGGACGCAAATGTGAATTTGCAGACTTCGTCAATGAACACGGGCAATCTTTCGTCAACACCGATCGGATATACATATTTCATTCTCCGTCAGCTTCCCGATTGGGAGGAAAACGCAAAGGCAACTCACGGCTTTACGGATGCTATTCAAGCACCTGTAAACACCGACGGTGACAAGGCGGTTATCACAGAAACTTGTTATCCTTACCCATTCAGATATTGGAATGCGGGCACATCGTGGATGATTGAACCGCTTTATGAAACCTTGCAAACCTACGGAAATATTCAAATTCCGCTTTCCGAAGAGTTCGATTTGAACAAGCTGAAGTCCGTGCTTTCTATTGATGAGGACGATATTGCAAAATACAAAAAGCAAGGTTATATGATGCTTGAAGAGGATATTTTGTTGCCTCTTCTTACAAAGTCGGCAAATTATTGGGCACAGCTTTTGACACCTGAATATTACACCGATAAAGACGGTGCGATTCATTACGAAAAAGGCAAAACAAAGCTGAATGACGGCGAAACATATTGTATTCTTCCGTCATATTCGCCTGAAAATAATCCGTCAAATTATCCAAGCCCGTCAGATGCTAACTGTGCTATTGACATTTCGGCTTGCAGAAATAATCTGGAAATGTTAAAGGCTGTTATGGCTGATGTAACGCCGGACAACAGTTTTGCAAAATGGCAAAATCTTATGGACAAGTTGCCGCCGTATCTTTATGACGAAACAGGTGCTCTCAAAGAATGGGCAACCACAAGCTTTGAAGAAAACAACGAGCACAGACATTTGAGCCATCTTTATTGTGCATGGCCGCTGTTTGAAACACAGCATAATGAGGAACTCACAAAGGCTTGTGAGCAGGCTATCGCAAACAGAGAAAGTGAAAACGAGGCTTCGCATGCGCTTGTTCACCGTTCGCTTATTGCCGCAAGATTAAAGGACAGAGATGCACTTACCGACGCACTTTTAAATCTTCAAAATCATAAAATAAGATATGATTCGTTGATGACAAATCACGATTACGATCAAGGCAGTTGTTATTGCACCGACTTTGCAATCGGTTATCTCGGAATAGTTAACGAAGCACTTGTTTATTCAAATGAGGGCGAAATCGGACTTCTTCCGGCACTTCCGACTTCCGGTTTTGACAAAGGTACGGTTAAGGGCATTAAGGCAAGAACAAGAGCAACGGTTGACAGCCTTTCGTGGGATATGAACACAGGCAGCGTTAAAGCAACAATCACTTCCGATATCGACCAACAAATCAAAGTTACATACGGCGATACGGAAAAGACACTCGACTTTAAAGCCGGAGTGCCGCAAACAGTTAATTTTTAAATTTATATATTTGGAGGACATATTATGAAAATCGTTTGTTTGGATATGGAGGGCGTACTCGTTCCTGAAATTTGGATTGCATTTGCAGAGGAAACAGGTATTCCCGAACTTAAACTTACAACCCGTGACGAGCCTGATTATGACAAGCTTATGAATTACAGGCTTAAAATTCTCAAGGAGCACGGCTTGGGACTTAAAGAAATTCAAGATGTTATCGCAAAAATCGACCTTATGCCGGGTGCAAAGGAGTTTTTGGACGAACTCAGAAGTATTACACAGGTTATCATTTTGTCAGACACTTTTGAGCAATTTGCAACACCGCTTATGAAAAAACTTGACTGGCCGACAATTTTTTGCAACACTCTTGAGGTTGCCGAAAACGGTGAAATCACAGGCTTCAAGATGCGTTGCCCGCAGTCAAAACTCACAACGGTTAAGGCACTTCAGTCAATCGGATACGATACTATCGCAAGCGGCGACAGCTTCAACGACCTTGGTATGATTCAGGCAAGCAAGGCAGGATTTTTGTTCAAATCCACCGATGCAATCAAAAAGGATTACCCTAATATTCCTGCTTATGAGGAATACAGCGACCTTCTTGACGCAATCAAAAAAGCATTATAAGATAAAAATGGTGTATCGAAATGATACACCTTTTTTACTTGATTTTTGTGCCTGTTTGTATTATAATCTCCTTGTCAGTTCGCAAAATCCTGACCAGTCACATCCTGTGGCTTCTAAAAACAAAACTTATACAAAAGTCTTGAAAGGTGCTAAATACAGCACCTTTTTTGTTTTTTAACCACTAAAGTTTAGTGGTTGTAGTGGTTGAAAACAGGGGCTATATGTAGTATATTATTGATAAAGGTGGTTGCATATGACAATTAGAACAAGGTTGAATAAAAATACAAACAAAACTCAATATAAATGTCGATACTATTTTAAGAGTTATGACGGAGTGCGCCACGATAGCGAAACAGGCTGGTTTGACACCAAAAAGGAAGCTGAAAGCGAAGCCGAAAGGCTAAAAAATAAAAAGGAAAGTGAGGATTGGGAGCGACACGGCAATAACGGCGAAAAGTTGTTAGGTACGGTTTTTGAGGATTTTGTTAATTATCTATCTAACGAAAATAAAACCGCTACAACTACATCATTCAAGAGTTATTTTTATACCGCTTCGGCTATTAAAAATCACTACATTCCCGATAAAATCGCAAGAACAAAAATCAAAAATATAACTCCTACTACATTTTATAATTGGCTTGATTATATTAACAAACAAGATAATGTCGGCGGTAAATATATAAGAAGTTGCAAGTTAATATTATCCAAATTCAGTGAATTTCTGCAAGTGAATGATTATTACGAGAGCATTACCCAAAACATTAACAATAAATCGGCACTAAAGCAAGTAAAAATTAAAAGTGTTGATGTACATAACAAGGAAAAAGACAAAAAGCGCTTTTGGATTAACATTGAACAGTTACATAAATTAACTAATTATTATCGCCATTCGTTAGGTGAATTCAAAAATTTTTATTGGTATACATTTTTCTATGTGCTATTCTTTTCGGGTATGAGAGTTGAGGAGATTGTCGCACTAAAGTGGAAGTGCGTTGATTTTAATGACGGAAGTATAACTATTGAAGATAGCATTACTCGAATGGAAGAAGCTGAAAAAGTCTATAAACGACTTAATGACGGTATTAAGAAAACCAAAAATGACGATAGTGTGCGCACAATTCCCATTCTTAATATATATTATACATTGTTAATAGACTATTGTAATTCATACAAATATCAATACAATATTACTATTGACGAAATGCAAGATTGCTTTGTTTTTCCTAATTTAGCAAGTAAAAGCCCTAAAGAATATCAAAGACACGATAATATCGCAAATGAATTGAAAAAGGTTATTAAGGTTCAGGGGTTGCCTAAGACTGATGCTCAAATGTTTAGGCATTCTTGCGCTTATTTCTTAATCGAAAAGCCGCCGAAAGGTTTAGGCTTTGACCGTGGCAATGTATATCTTTACTTCGGGCACAGCAACGAGAATATGTTGCGTGAAATATATGGCAAATTCAATAAAAAACAAAAAACCGAAACACTTTTTGCCAATTTCGGCGAAATTGCCTCATTTCATCAAAAAAGTGACGAAGAAAAGCAAAGAGATGAAATAATCAAAAAATTAACCGAACGAGTTATGAACGGAAATGAAAAAGAGTCTTACAACGCTCGAAAGGACAGGATATTTGCTCAGATTCAATTCATAATTCAAAATACAGACAGAACAACTTATTACTATTCTTTAAGTGATAAGCCTATAATTGATGAATATATTAAAACATATCCTTATGGTTATATTGAGTTCATAATTGAAAAGAAGAAATAAAACAAAGGTGCAGAATTCTTACTTTCTGCACCCTTGTTTATTCCTTGAACAAGCGTATTTAATTATACTTTTTTAACCTTTAATTTGTACATTTCGTTATCGGCACCATTGGTGATTTTGACATAAATTTTTTGTCCTTTTTTTAGTTTGCCTTTATAAACCGTTTTGTAGCCGTCACCGCTGTTAATCCAAGCACTTCCGACTTTTTTGCTACCTTTGTATGCGTATACAGTATTGTGAAATCCTTCGTTTACTTCGGTTGCGCTGATTTTATACTTACCTGCTTTTGGAGCTGTAAACACCCAATAATCTGTATCTCCGTCCATAATCAAACCTGTATAAGTTTTGTTAATTGAAATCTTATCAGCAGTCTTTTTCGAGTTATTATTTTCGCTTTCAAAATTTTTCACTTTTTTAAAATATACAGTGACATCATAATATGTCTCAAGTCCGACATCTGTATAATCAGTAAGACTTATTGTGATTTTTGCACCCTTTTTAAAACAATATGACGGTGAACGCCAATTACTTCCGTAGAAAACACTGCTTTTGCCATATTCTTTATAATTATATGTAATTTTTGTTTCGGGTAAATACAATCCTGTGTCATAATGAGGTATGCCGTCAATATCATAAAAAATCGAATATTTTGGAACAACTTTATAATAAAAATAACCGCCACTAGGCATTGTGTAACTAAAGGTTTGTGTATCAGGTGTATTTTGTGAGAACATAACTTCAACCGTTTGATTTTCTTTTATTTGAGTTGCTGCTTGAGCAGGAATGGCAAAAAGCATACAACTAAGCATAATTACAATACTCATTGTAACAGATAATAATTTTTTCATAGATAATCCTCCCTTAAAATAGTGCTTCCGATAACCAAATATCTTTGCTGATTCGGCTTAATTGCTCCGCTTGTTCAAGTTCTGCATAAGCAATTGTTTCCAACCATTCGACTGTTTGCCTTTGATAATCAAGCATATTTTGTCGGTATTCGTTTGTATCATATAAATTTACTGCTTCTTTTAAATTGTCAATCTTTGAATTTGCATATGCGTCAACGAAAAAGTCAAGTGCCTGTGAATATCTGTAACTTGGCGGAATGAAGCAAGCAACTTCGCTTATATTATCCATTTCACTATTAACAATAGGTATAAGTTCGTCAATTTCTTTTTGATACTTTTCGTTTTGGAATTTATGTACAGTATTAACTGCAATTACAATTATTGAAATAACTAACATTGAATCAATGAATGGTTGTAACAAAAAAATATATGCATATTCCAATAACTCAAAAAACCAATTGTGGAAAATATCATAGAGTTTATCAAATACAGGGAAAAACCACGCAACTTTTGTTAATCCGGAATCATCAACTCCATTATCGAAAGCAAAAGCAAGAATTATATTTATAATAAGTAATGGAAAATATATATATTTTGAAAAATATAATATTCTTGCAAAAGAGCATTTGGTATATTCCTTGTTTTCCTCAATAGCTCCTTGCAAATCATTAACTCGTGATATTTTTGCTTCAATCTGCCTAAACGGTTCAATTAACTTTTCGTAAATTGAAAATAACGCTTTGTTGATTTTCGGGTCGTCTACCGCTTCAATACGAGTGTTAATTCTCGACATAGGCTCAACTTCTACTTTGCTTTGAGTTTTCAAACGAGTTTCTTTAAATTTGTCGATTATGCTCATTGTCAATTCTCCTTTATCACTTTTATGAACTTATAATAACATAAAATTAAAATATACGCAAGTGCGTATACGCAAAAGCGTAAAAATTCATAATATTATATATAGGTGATAATATTATGAAGTCAAAAGAAGCAGTTGTAAAACGAATAAATGAGCTTTGTGCAATTAACGATATTGCATTAAATGAACTTGCGAACAGGTCGGGAATAACCCCAAGTACAGTTTACAGCATAATGCTTCCGCAAAGAAAAGATATAAGCATTTCAACAATTACAAAACTTTGCGACGGATTTGATATAACATTAAGAGAATTTTTTAATTCAGATTGTTTTGACGATATTGAGCAGGAAATATATTAATTGATTTTTCATACTTAAATCAGGGGGCGATAGAATGACAAAAACACCTTTTGATTTTGAAGATATTGACAATTATATAAAATACATCGACGAATTATATAGTAATAAAAAGAAAAATAATTATGACGACGAGAGTTTGAACCACTCAGACTGCAGAAACACGCATAATAATTATTTTGACGAACGATAAAGAGAAATTGTTTTTGGCAATTCCTCTTTATTTTTGGTATATACCATTTTTTCTCGTTTTTGAGGTTGCGTCTGTCATAATATAATTGAACAAATAAATACGGAAAATCCTACTTATATGTAGAGTGCTGTTGAGAGGTAAATCAGCATAAAACAACCTTTATATTTACGGAAGCGACTAATCACCGCCAAAGTAATATAGCAATCACGGTTTGAGCGTGTCGGGATAACCGCTTAACTTTGAGTAGTTAATCTTCTGCTCGTGGTGCAAATCCACAAACTAAAAAGTAGAAATCGGTGTTGACCGTCCTGTGCATTATAAATGCAGGGGGTTAAATAGAGAATGTGATGTTCATCAGCGTCTTACGGCAGACTTCGGCTGATTACGAAAGTAAACTATTTCTGCAATTAGCAGGCAATGGATGACAAGTCCTTGTAACTCCCCTTAAGTCTTAAAGTTATTAGAATTTTATTTTCTTTAAGGCTTGGGGGGATAGCAATATGACTGTTATAACTGAATAAATTTAATTCACTTAATTGAGAGTAATAGCAGTCGTGTTTGCGACATTCATAATTAACTACAAGACAAGCTCTAAGATAAAAAGATTGCTTAAAACTTCAAGCTAATGTTAAGTTACTAATTACAACTTAATCAGGGGCTAATAGAAATATATCTTATAGTTAATTATGAATATAAAAGAGTCCAGAGATATAATCTTTGGCTAGTACCATTTTACCAAATGGTAAACTAGCTTACCGTACCGGATTTGGTGTGTTTAACAAGCATACTTAATATAAAGGAGTGTGATATTATGCACATAGCAAAATTTACAAGAAATGATAATATTCAACTAATATTAGGTCATAATGAACGAACGAGCAAGCACAATAACAAAGAAAATATTGATAGTTCGTTGACACAACTTAACTATAACTTGTTAAACAGCAACAAAAAAGGTTATGCGTTATTTAAGGACATTTATAACAACAAGCAAGTATATTGCTCTCCCAGAAAAGATGTTAATGTTTTATGTTCCGTGTGCCTTCAATTATGCAACGGAATTCCTATAGAGAGAGCCGATGAATATTTTTATTTAGCAGCAAATTTTTTCGCAAAAAGATATAAATGCCCTTGCGTATCTTGTTGTGTTCACAAGGATGAGCCAAGTTCAAAATATCATATGCACTATTGTTTTGTTCCTATTATTTGGGACGAGAAAAAACAAAGATATAAATTTAGATGTAAAGATATAGTTACAAAAGAGGACTTGAAAACATTGCATACAGATTTCAAAAATTATATTGAAAAAGAAATGAATTTAGAAAATGTTGAAGTTCTTAACGGTGCAACAGCAAACGGAAATAAAACAATACTCGAACTAAAAAATCAAGAACTTGAAAAGAAAGTTGCAAAGCAACAGGAAGAAATTGAAAAATTAAAACAATTAAAAAACAAATTACAAAATGAAATTGAATATGAATTGGTACGCTGAAAAGAATATTTATACAAAAAATTCTATATTTTACTCTTGATAATTTTGTTTTTTATGCTATAATAACAACCGTTAATCTACATAAGCGATTTAGCCGATAGTGGTTAATTATGGTGGTTAGCAATGCGGTACTTGGCACAAACCCGCATTATCAGTAACATTTTCGCTGTGTTACTAATAAAAACAAAACTAAGGAGATAATTTAATGAGTATCAAAAAGAAGAACGCTTTTATTGCACAAACGGCAATAATTGCGGCAATGTACGCTGCGCTTACTTATGCGCAAAATCTTATTTTACCCGGCACAACAACTATGGCTGTGCAGTTCAGAGCATCGGAGGCACTCAATGTTTTGGCATTGTTCACTCCTGCCGCTATTCCGGGGCTTACGCTCGGATGCGTTATCTCAAACCTTGCAAGTATCGGACAGGGCTTGCCGCTTGATATGATTTTCGGCTCGTTGGCAACTCTCGGCTCGGTTACTTGTATGTATTTTTTGAGAGAGGTCAAGGTCGGCAAATATCCGCTTCTTGCAATGCTTATGCCTGCAATTTGGAACGGCGTTGTCATCGGCTGGGAAATTGAGCATTTCTTTATTGAAGGAAAGTTTGAATTTGTAGGCTTTCTTACACAGGGCGGATGTGTTGCCCTCGGAGAGCTTGGCGTTATGGCTGTGCTTGGCACGGTACTCTATTTTGTGATTATCAAAAACAATCTTCACAAAACAATTATTAAAAAACCGCAATAAAATAAAAAATGCGTATGCTTGGAGCGAACAGGCATACGCATTTTTTTGTCAGTCTTTTTTCTGTTTTGCACCGAAAATGTCGGCAACTTCGGTTATGGAAATGTATGCTCCGGGGTCAACGGAATGCACGATTTCTCTCATTTTACCGATTTGAAATCTGTTGAGTACAAAGTAAATAACGGTTTTGTCGCTGTCGGAATAATAGCCTTTTGCGTCAAAAAATGTTATTCCGTTTTCAAACTCTTTTGAAAGTCTTTCGCAAATTTCATTGTGTTTTGTGGTGATAATCATTGCCGATTTTGAATGGTCAAAGCCCTCAACTATGTAGTCGATTACCTTGAGTGCAACAATATATGTTACTATGGAATATAACGGCAAAATCCAGCTGTGATATATAATTCCGCACACGATGTACAAAATAACATTGTATATCATTACGAAAGTTCCAACCGTGAGTGACAGCTTCTTTGCAAAGATAACTGCCAAAACTTCTATGCCGTCCATAGCTCCGCCGTAGCGGATTGCAATACCGCTTCCCGCACCGGAAATGAGTCCGCCGAACACTGCACAAAGGAACAAATCATCTTTTGCAAACGGCGACAAAAACGAAACATCGATGGGGAGTATATCCGTTATCAGCCACGCAGACAGCGAATAAATCGCAACTACATATACGGCATAAACGGTGAAAACCCAGCCTTGCTTTTTTGCACCGAACAAAAATATCGGAATGTTCAGCACTGCAAGGAACAGCGACAGCGACATCCAATCGGGCGTCAGTTGACCCAAAAGCATTGATGTGCCCGATATTCCGCTGTCGTACAGTTTAACGGGTGCCAAAAACATCGTGACGCCTATTGCATTGACTATTCCGGCAATGGTGAGCATAAGAATGTTCTTTATTTTGATTTGTTTTAAAAATTTCATAATCCGGCCTTTATGAGTCGTGGTGATCGTGCTTGTGGTTGCAATTCGCCTTGCTGTTTTGCTCCATTTCTCCATGCAAAAACTTGATTACGGCTGAGTCGCAGTTGCCTGTATTGCCTGCATAAATTGTAATTCCTGCGGCTTCAAGCGAATCAACGGCTCCTTGACCGAGATTGCCGCAAATGAGGGTATCAACGCCTATTTCCTTGATGTAGCCTGCAATTCCGTGATGAGAGTGCTTGCCCATACTTTCAAGGTGAACTTTTTGGATTTCGCCGTCGGTGTTTGTTTCGTATACCTTCATATACTGTGTTTTGCCGAAATGCTGATTTATCATTCCGTTGTCATATGTTACTGCTATTATCATAATTTTCCCTCGCTTAGATTATTTATTTGATTATACATTATTTTGCAACTTTTAACAAGGTGAGTAATTGTAAAAAATTATATACGCTGTTTCATTTGTTAATTGTTTTGGTTATAATAGTTTTGTACAGAAAGGAAATTTGATTATGAGCATTGAAGAAGTAAACAAATCATTGGAAAAACTGAAAACCCTGCCTAAGGTTGATTATTCAAAAAAAGACGAGCTTGCACAAAAATTGATTAATACCGTTGGTCATCCGCTTTATACTCTTAGCAAAGAAAACGAGGCACTTAAAAGTCTTATTGAAAAAGCACACAAGGCACTTGACAACGGTTGGGAACTTGACGAGGTGTTTAATGACATTCGTGATGTGTCAATCCATTATGCCGAAAAGGGAGATTTGCTCTATCCGCTTTTAAAGGTGAAGTATGAAATTTCCGGTCCGAGCGATGTTATGTGGACCACGGATGATGAAATCAGGGACGATATTAATGCTCTTGCAAAAGATGTTGAGCGTGGGGAAGAATGGAAAGAAAATTTCAAAATGCTTCTTGGCAGGCTCACCCAAATGATAAGGCAGGAGGAAAAGGTGCTGTTCCCCGTATCTGCGGTTAATTTTACCGACGAGGAGTGGCACGGCATTTACCGTGACCGATTTTCTTATGACTCGGCGTTCGGAATAAAGGAAGAAACTTGGGATGAGGTAAAGGATTTGCCGAAGAGTGCGGTAGGCTTTACCGATAAAATCAATATGCCGACGGGCAGCCTTTCGCTTGAACAACTTGAAGCACTTATGGACACAATTCCGATGGAGATAACCTTTGTTGATGTTGATGACACAAATGCTTATTACAATGATAACGGTGAAAAATTCTTTAAGCGTCCGCAAATGTCACTCGGACGCAAGGTTTATTCGTGTCATCCGCCCAAGGTTGAAGCAATGGTTAGGGCCATTATTGCCGATTTTAAATCGGGCAAACGCAATGAAGTTCAGGTTTGGAGTGAGAAAAAGAGTATGCCTATGTGCATAACTTATCGTGCGGTGCGTGATAAAAACGGTAATTATCTCGGTACTGCGGAGTTTGTGCAAAATATGACCTTTGCAAAAAATTATTTTACAAAAGGAGAATGAAAATGAGTTTGTTTTTGGGCCCCGTCCATTTTTGGCTTTATGATAAAATAAAAAATCAGGAAGCGTTAACCTCGTTGATTGCCGAGCATTTCGACAAAGGCGCCGAATATACAAAGCAATTGCTGCCGCTTGAAGAAGTTATAGATGAGGGCAACATTCACGGTTGGCTGCAATCGCAAATTACGGATGCCGAAACAAGATATGCAAGTCTTGTATCTGTGATTATGAACGAAAATGAAAATGCCCTTGATGAAATAAAAAAAGTCGCCTATGATTTCGGCAGGCAAAACAGCCTGAACGAAAACACAGACGCAGAAAACGCATATCAAGCGTTTAATGATTTTTTTGTAAACGGTATGCCGTGCGACAGAGTGAATATGATTGTATGCAGCGATGTTAATTCGCTCAAATTTAAGGAAACAGCCGATGTTCACTCACAGTATTGGAACGGTGACAGCTCCGTTTATTATCAAATCAGAAACGAAATTATGCGTGGAATGCTGGACGGCACAAGCATTAAATTGAAAGTTGACACAGACAGCTATGTGTTGATTAAAGAATGAATATATATTTTATTCATTTAAAAATGCTTTTATTTCATCGGCACGGTCAAGACCTTGCTTGTAGCCGAGCTGATATATTGACTCAAGTTTTGAAACATCCTTTTCAAGCGTAGAAACATGAAGCGGTGCTGCCGGTTGAATTACAAGTGCGGTGCCGTTTTCTTCGCATTGTTTTACAAACTCAAGCTGGGTATTGTACATAATGTGTCGGTTAACTGCCGCTTCACCGATTTTCGGAAATTTTTTGAAAATCTTTTTTACTTTGGGATTCATAGGGCTTTTTGCATATCCCTTGCATTGCGTGAGAATTACAACTGTCTTTTTGCAACCGTCGTCAAATGCACGCTCAAGCGGAATAGAGTCAACAAGACCGCCGTCAAAAAATGTTGTTCCGCCGATTTCAACCCCGTTTGTAACGCCCGGCAAGGAACAACTTGCTTTCAGCTCGTCACAGCCGTTTCGCATACTTTTAGGGTAAAAATACTCCGGCTTGCCTGTTAAGCCGTTTGTTGCAACAGCACAAAGAACGGTGTTGCTTTTGTCAAACTCATCTTGATTAAGCGGAGCAATATCGTATGCAAGCTCACCGAAAATCCAGTCGGTGTTTAAAAACGTATGACCCTTTAATATGTTGCCAAACCCCATATAATTTTTGTTGTTTGAGTAATTTATAATTATATCATGCTGACGGCGGTAGTTTTTTGCAATGTAGGAGGTTGCGTTGCAACTGCCTGCCGACACCCCGATAACATACGGAAACTCAATTTCTTTTTCAATAAAAGCGTCAAGCACGCCGCTCGTGTAAATCGAACGATTGCCGCCGCCCTCAAGTACCAATCCTGAACTGTACATATTTTTTATCACCTATTGTTATCTATTAAAAAAGAGCAACGCATGGTTGCTCTCTTTATTGTTGTTTAATGTTTAATCGATTATTCGGCGTCTGCCTTTTTCTTTGCAGCCTTCTTTTTAGGAGCAGTCTTTTTTGGCTCTGCCTTTGGTGCTTCCTCTTCAGCCTTTGCTTCTTCGGCGGCAACATCTACGATTTCAATATCGTTGTCACATTCAAAGAAATCGTTGTCGTCAAAATATTCAGGTTCTTTTTTAGCTGTGAGCTTTTTGATAGCAACATATGCGGCAGCTGCAAGTGCTACAAGAGCAACAATTACGCTGATAACTTTAACAAATTTTTTAAATTTCATGGGTGAACCCTCCTTGATATCATATATTCATTATAATATTTGCAAATCGTAAAGTCAATAGCAGAATTTTAAATTAATTGTCTGTTCATTATTAAAATTTGTTTAGGCTGTTGAGAAAGATTCTGAATTTCGTTTTCTTGCGAACTTTGCTGTACGATGGTACCGCTTGTGAGCAAAAAACGAAAAACGCCAAAAGTGTTGCAAACTCGATGTTTGCGACACTTTTACAATCCCTCCGAGTGCGATAAATCGCACCCACCGTCTCATCTACCGGTTCGGACAGTTCTTCTGCATTAAAATGCAGAGGTCTCCACAGGAAACCCGCACTTTTACACAAGGAAGGTATTAAGCGGCTAGTCTATTTTTATAGGCGTGATTCAGGGCCTTTATCGACAGTCTAAATTTTTACTTTTGGCATATGTAAACTCATTTTGATGTGATGTAAAAGACTTTTGAATAGACTTTTATCTATCGGTTTGGTAGAATGAGGACAAGAAAGGAGATGATTAAAACGGAAATAGGCGACAAAATACTTAAAGCGAGGAAAAATGCCGACCTTACCCAAAATCAGTTGGCGGAAATGCTGGGTGTATCGAGGCAATCGGTTTCAAATTGGGAAAATAATCGTGCATATCCCGATATTATAAGTGTTATAAAAATAAGTGATATTTGCAAAATCAGCCTTGATTCATTGCTTAAAAATGATGAAAAAATGATTAAGCACCTTGAAGAAAGTACAAATACGGTTAAAACAAAAAGCAAATACATTAAAATTGTTGAAATTGTGTTTTTTGTCATTGTGTGGGCGGTGAGCCTTGTTGTTTTATATTTGACAAGGTACGAATATAAATCGGTTGTCAATATAATTTTATATTGCGTTATGCCGCTTGTGATTATTGTTGTGTCAACATTAATCGGCAATAATTCCTGGGGACGGGAAAAAACATTTATGCCGTATGTTTTCGGTGTGATGTACAGCACACTTACGCTGTTTGAATATGTGTTTATTCCCGACAGTATAGGGGATAAGCACGATATAATGTATGTTGTGTTCAATTCTGCCGGTCCGCTTTTGATTTGGGGCATAGCACTTTCGTATTTGGGCATATTATTCGGAAATAAAATAAGTAAGAAGTGATTTATAAAAAGATTTACGACAAACTGCAGGCTTTATTGACAGGTTTGGATTAGCAGTTTTGTGAATCTTTTTATTATGTCTATACATTTTTATGTTTTGATGTTATAATAACCTTGGTGATGTTATGACAAACGAACAGTATATCGAAGCGATAGAAAAGCGACACTCACGCAGGGCGTACAAGCCGAAGCATTTGTCGCAGGAAATAAAAGATGTAATAAAGCAAATGGTTGATGTTGTTAACGAAAGTGCAGACCTTGATTTTTTGTTTATTGATGACGCAACCCCGTTTTTTAAGATTTTCAGCGGCAAGTTCAGTATGATTGTAATTGCCGGACCGGACAGTCAAAAGGCGAGAGAAGATTGCGGATATTACGGCGAGGGCATTGTGCTTCAGTGCGTTTATCACGGGCTCGGAACTTGCTGGGTAAGCGGAACATACAATGAAAACAAGGTATATGAGGCTATAAACCTTGCAACAGAAAAGCGAATTTATGCCGTTATTACAATCGGCTACGCAAAGGACAGCTATTCGCTTGTTGAAAAAAGTATGTACAAGGCAACTCACAAGAAAAACAAATCGTATCAGGATATGATTGAGGTGTGCGATGAAAAGTTGCCGGAGGCATACAGTTACGGACTTTCGCTTGTTGAAAAAGGACCGTCTGCGGTTAACAGGCGACCTGTAAAATTCAGATACGAAAACGGCGTGTTCAGCGGTCATGTTGATGAGCCGTATTCGGATAAAAGCGTGGATTTCGGCATTGCAAAACTTCATTTTGTCATCGGTGCAAAGGCTAAAGGTGTAAACGGCAAGTGGAATTTTGAAAATGTGTTTGAACCGATTGACAGTCGGCGTTTGAAATTTGAACCTAAAGATAATGAGGAGGATGAAATCAATGGAAGCACAGAAAAAGAAAATGAGTAAAGGCAAAAAAATATTAATTATCGTTCTTTGCATCGTAGCATTTTTGCTTGTGGTTGTTGTGACGGGCGGAGCGGTTGCGCTTAATAAATATTGTCAGGTTAAAGACTACACGGTTTCGTCCGCAGGAGATATTGCAAATGACCAAACCGTGATGATAGCACACAGAGGCTTCAGAGCCGTTGCTCCCGAAAACACCGTTCCGGCGTTTGAAGAAGCAGGCAAGGCAGGATTTTCGGCAATAGAGTGCGATATTTACCGCACAAAGGACGGCGTGTGGGTTATTCAGCACGACAGGCACACTTATCGTATGATGGACACAAATAAGTTTGTTGAAAAGGCAACATACGAGGAACTTAAAAATGCCGACACAGACAACGGCGTTAATATCGACAAGTATCCAAATCTTAAAATCTGCACGCTTGAAGAGTATCTTCAAATTTGTGAAAAGTACGGTATGCAGGCTGTGATTGAATTTAAGGAAGAAAACAATCACGAATATTACGGCGAAGTAATTGATTTGTGCAAAAAATATCCCGATGTAAAAGTGACATTTATTTCCTTTAAATTCAGCGATTTACAGGAACTTCGCAAGTTGTGCGACAATGATATGATGTATCTTGTGCAAAAAATCGAGGACGAGGACATTGAACTTGCAAAGTCGATTGACAACTGCGGAATTGATTTTAACGGCAACAAGGAAGAAAATTTTGAAAATGATGCCGCTCAAATCAAAAAGTGCCTTGACGAGGGTATGCTTGTTGGCGCATGGACAATTGATGACCCGGCGGTTATGAAAAAACTTGTTGATGTGGGTGTAAATCTTATAACTACCGACTGCATAACATATTAATATTGCAGACAAAACTTCGGTGTGTTAATAAGCTTATGTATATAGTGGGGTGCTCGTTTGAGTGCCCCTTTATATTGTGGTTGAATGTCGGGCGGATTTTTGGTAAAATATTTAGTATATTTAGTGGAACGAGGTGAGCAAAAATGCAGTATCAAATTGTGCCTGTGGGCAGTATTTGGCAGGACGGAATGGTTGCTGTGCCGAAAAAGGCGGTAAGCGACTACATAAAACTTGCAAGCGAATATCAATTAAAGGCATTGTTGCTCATTTTGGCAAATAACGGTCCGTGCGACGGCAAATTTGTTGCAAAGTCACTCGGTTGCACCGAGGCGGACGCAAACGATTTTTTGGAGTTTTGGGTAGAAGAAGGTGTGCTTTCGTGTGACGGTGCAGTTAATGCCGCACCTGTGAGCGAAACGGCAGTCGTTCAGCCTAAGCCTGTCGAAGTTAAAACCGTTGAAGTTAAAGAGGCTATCCCTGTTCCTACGCTTAATCCGAGCGATATTGTTGCTATGTGCAGGGAAAATAAGGAACTTACCGAGCTTATTCAGCACGCACAGGAGGTTTTCGGCAGAACGATAAGTCATGTTGAGCAAGAACTTGTTATAAATATGGCAACATATTACGGGCTTCCGAGTGATGTAATACTTGTGATTTTGCAGTATTACAAAACCGAAAAATCCAAGGGCAGGGCAATCGGCACGGGATATATAGGTTCTATGGCGAAAAAATGGAGCGAAGAGGGAATTGTTACACTTGAAGCGGCGGATGAAAAACTCCGTATGCTTGAGTCGTCCGACAGGTTGTGGAGCGAGATTGTGGCAGTCAGCGGAATTAAACACCGCAATCCTACCGTTAAGCAACGAGAAATGATAAGTCGCTGGAGCGAGGACTTTGATATTCAAATGATTTCAATCGCTTGCGATATTATGAAAGAAAATACGGACAAGCCGACGCTTAAATATGTTGATTCTGTGCTTAAGAATTGGAAGAAAAAAGGAATATTTACTCCCGAAGCCGTTGCCGAGGAAGAAAAAGAATTCCACGCAAAGAAAGAGCAAAAATCCAAATCGGCTATTGATGAAACCTATGACATTGACGAGATTAACCGCCGTGCAATGCTCAATGATGATTATGATATATAAAGGATAACTATGGCATATTCAAACGAGATATACAACAAGGCAAAAAGAATACTTGAAAAACGACATGATGCAGCCGTTATGGAAGCCGACATTCGTTCTGCACAGATAAGGGAAGAAATTCCCGAAATCAACAAAATTCAGGCAGGACTTCAGCAGGTCGGACTTGAAATAAGTCAGCTGTTTTTCTACAAGCAAAACACCGATGAAAAGGTGGCGGAACTTCGTGCAAGAAGTGAGGCTCTTGTGGAGGAGCGCTCAAGACTTCTCAAGGCAAACGGCTACCGTGAAAACGCAATGAAACCGCAGTTTGTTTGTGAGATGTGCGAGGATAAAGGCTTTATCAACGGCAGAATGTGCACCTGTCACAAGCAGTTGTTAAAGGACTTGATGCGTAAAGAGGTGTCCCGTTTTGCACCGCTTGACAAATGCACCTTTGACAATTTTGTGCTTGATTATTACAGCGAGCAACCGATGGAAAATGCGATTATTCCCCGTCAAAGAGCGGAAAAAATCTTTGATACCTGCAGAAAGTATGCACAGAACTTTTCGCTTAACAGCAAAAATCTTATTTTCTTCGGCGGTGCGGGACTCGGCAAAACGCATTTGAGCCTTGCAATAGCCAATGTTGTTATTAATAAAGGATTTAATGTTTGCTACGGCACAAGTCAAAACATTTGTGATGATTTGCAAAGCGAGCAGTTCGGCAGAACGGATAATATCAATTATACAAAAAATCAGGTGCTTGGATGTGACCTCTTGGTGCTTGATGATTTGGGAACGGAAATTGACAATCAGTACAGCATTGCCACAGTTTATAATATAGTTAACTCCCGACTTCTTGCCGGCAGACCTACGATTATTTCAACAAACTATACTTTTTCAAAGCTTGAAGAAAAGTACGACAAGCGTATTACAAGCCGCCTCACCGGCGAATATGTGCCGTTTTATTTTATCGGCAACGATATCAGAAATTTATAATATAAAGTAAAAAGCCTGCTTCAAAGAAAGCAGGCTTTTTGATTTGGCAAGTGCTCAGTTCAGTCACTTGTCTTTTTTCTTTTTGATTTGATTTTTTCAATCAGCTTTTTTATGCCGAGGGTGATTGCAATGCACAGCGGAAAATAAGGCGTGAACGGACCTGCCCAGAAAGCAAGGTATGCCGTTGCCATAACACTGCCCCACGACTTTTTTAATATCAGGTGGATGAGGTAACCGCCCCACACAGGTGTGTACATAACTACAACAACAATTATAAACAGCACAAGCGTATGCCAATCTTTGCATTCGCTCCATACCCATTTGCAAAACTTTTTGAATTTTTCGATAAGGTTTTGCATTTTTTCTTTCACGGGCGTCACCTCCTTTTTTATGATTATAGCATTTGGATTTTTACATTACAACAGGCTTGTATAGAATTTTATTAAATTCTTTACAAATCTTTGAAATCAATGCCTATTGTTTTGCAGGAATATACGGCTTGATTGAATAAATGATGAAAAATAAATTTATTTTTGCTTTTTTTGAGAGAAATATACATAAAAGGCGAATAAAAACGCCGTTTTCAGCCTATAGGTGAAAGGGTTTGTTGATGACAAGTCAAAAAACGCTTTCAAATTATCGACTTGAGGTGAAAGAATGGCAAAGAAAAAGATGTCGCTTGAAGAACAGATTGAAAAAGGGTTAACGGACCTTGCATTCGGTTCTTGTTGCGATGCGGTAAGGCTTCTCTTTATGACGGAGGAGGAAACGATGCAGAAACTTCCGAAACTGAAGCTTATCAATGTAAGTGAGATTAAGCGACCAAAGGGCGGCGGAATGGAAATAAAGTTTTTTGACCGCATAAAAGCTTTTGAAAAACTGATTGAGCGTGACGGAGAAAAGCAGGAAAACGGTTTGAGCTTTTACGAAGCACTTGAAAAGAGTGCACAAACGAATATCGGAGAAAACAACGATGGTTAAGTTTTTTCCGTTTTCGCAAAAGCAACTTCAAACACTTAATTGGTGGTGCAAAGGCAGCAAATACGGCACAAAAAACGGCATTATATGTGATGGCGCCGTAAGGTCGGGCAAAACGCTTTGTATGTCGCTGTCGTTTGTGTTTTGGGCATTTTATGCATTCAACGATACATCGTTTGCACTTTGCGGCAAAACAATATCGTCACTCAGGCGAAATGTTGTAACGCCTATGATACCGATGCTCAAATCACTCGGCTTCAATGTAACGGAAAAAATCAGCAAAAATATGCTTGAAATTCAAAGAGGAAGCGTTAAAAACAGATTTTATATCTTTGGCGGCAGAGACGAAAGCTCAGCCGCTCTCATCCAGGGTATGACCTTGGGCGGTGTCCTTTTTGACGAGGTTGCACTTATGCCTCGCTCGTTTGTTGAACAGGCACTTGCAAGGTGTTCGCTTGAAGGCTCAAAGTTTTGGTTCAACTGCAACCCGGAGCATCCTTTTCACTGGTTTTACAATGAGTGGATTAAAAAATCGGATGAAAAGAATATGCTCTATCTTCATTTTACCATGGACGACAATCCGTCACTTTCGCCTAAAATCAAAAGTCGATACCAAAAACTTTACACAGGTGCGTTTTATGAGCGTTTTATAGAGGGCAAATGGGTTGCCGCAGACGGCTTGGTTTATCCTATGTTTTCTGCCGAAAGGCACATAAAAACGGCAAACTCATTCAGCGAATATTACCTAAGCTGTGATTACGGCACGGTCAATCCTTTTTCACTTGGGCTGTGGGGTAAAGGTAATGACGGCTGGTACAGAATAAACGAATATTATCACTCGTCAAGAGATAAAGGCGTTCAACTGACGGACGAAGAATATTACGGTCATCTGAAAGAGCTTGCCGGGGACAAAACAATAACGGCTCTGATAGTTGACCCGTCAGCCGCTTCGTTTATCGAAACGGTTCGCCGTCATGGTGAATTTACCGTTATCAAGGCGGATAATGATGTTGTTGCGGGCATAAACAGGGTTTGTACGGCACTTAGGCAAAATGAGATATTTATATCTCCCGTTTGCACGGATGCGATAAGAGAGTTTTCGATTTATCGCTGGGATAACGATATAAAGCGTGACGCACCTAAAAAAGAAAATGACCATGCAATGGATGACATACGGTACTTTGTCAACACGGTTTTAAATGCCGACAAAGAAGATTATTCGTTTTCCGTTGCGGTAGAAAGGATGTGAAGTATTGAGTATATTCAGCAAGGGTAAAAATGTTAAAGCACCTGCCGCACTTGAAACTGCTTCGGTGCAAACAACAGGCAAAAGCTGTCACCCGTTTGGATATCTCGGCGGATACAGTCCGCTTGCAGAGGCTAACGGCAGAATTTACCGTTCCTTGAGAGAGGGTGTTCCCATTATAGACAGTGCAATTAACAAAATTGTCAGGCTTATGGGCGGATTTGAACTTGATTGCGGTGACGATATGATTAATGAGCAGATGAATAAATTTTTGTCTTGCGTCAATGTCGGAGGTAATCAGTACGGTATACAGTCTTTTGTTGATAATTTTGTAAATCAACTTTTGACTTATGGTTCGGCAATCGGCGAAATTGTGGCGGATGAGAATGACTTTTATGCCTTGTATAACGGCGAACTCGGTTGTGTTAATGTTAAAAGAGCGGACAATGATTTGGACTTGATTTTTTGCTCCGGCCATTTGAGCGGCTCTGTGCCGTTTAAACATCAGGAAAGGATTTTGTTTTCGGTGCTTAATCCCGAACCAAATGAAGTTTTAGGTACAAGTTTGCTGAGAGGATTGCCGTTTGTGTCGGACATTTTGCTGAAAATTTACAATACGATAGGTACAAATTGGCAACGGCTCGGTAATTTGAGATATGCCGTAACATACAAACCGCAGGGTGACGGTATGGATAAGGCGTTTGCCAAGGAGCGTGCCAATCAGATGGCAAGAGCGTGGAAGGATGCTATGAGCAGTACCGAAACGGTTAAGGACTTTGTTGCCGTCGGTGATGTTAAGGTCAGCGTTATAGGTGCCGACAATCAAATTTTGGACAGCGAAATTCCCGTTCGTCAAATGCTCGAACAAATAATTGCAAAAACCGGTCTTATGCCGTATATGTTCGGTCTTTCGTGGTCCACCACGGAGCGAATGAGTCAGCAGCAGGCGGATATTTTGACAACGGAGCTTAAAGCGTATCGCAGAATTGTAACCCCGATTATCAAAAAAATCGGCGAGACTTATCTTTCAACTGTCGGAATTTACAGAGATGTTGATGTTAAGTGGACCGATATTACCTTGCAGGATGAAATTCAGATGGCACAGGCTCGACTTTACAATGCACAGGCAGATAATATTTTAAAGGAGGAAAAGTGATGACAGATACTTGTATTCAAAAAAGCACAGTGACTGAAGACGATATGAAAAAAATCAGTGCGTTTACAAGGCGTGAAATGTCGGCAGATGAGGTTTATACATTTAATGTGGACCTTTGTAATAATGATGTTGACAGAGATTTTGAGAAGTTTTCGGTTAAAACGCTTAATCAGCTTGCAAAGCTGTTTGTCGGCAAAACGGGTATATTTGACCATTCAATGAAGGCAAACGACCAAAAGGCAAGAGTGTATGACGCATATGTTGAAAAGGTTCCAAACAGAAAAACCGCAGACGGTGAGGATTTTTATACTCTAAAGGCAAAAGCGTATATGCTCAATAACGAAGAAAACAAATCGCTTATTAATGAAATTGATGCCGGCATTAAAAAGGAAGTTTCGGTGTCTTGCAGCGTTAACAAGTCTTTTTGTTCAATTTGCAACGCTGACAATCGCCATGGCAGATGTGAGCATATAAAGGGAAGAACATATGGCGGTGAACTGTGTTTTAATACGCTGAGTGATGCAACGGATGCCTATGAGTTTTCTTTTGTGGCTGTTCCGGCACAGAGAGAGGCAGGAATCACAAAATCGTTTTTTGATTTAAAGGAGAGAAAAATGCAGGATATTATCAAAACAATCGCTTCGGGTGATAAGCTTACACTTACAAAATCCGAGGCAGACAAGCTGTATTCTTATATTGAGGACCTTGAGGATAAGGCGGCTCTCGGAGAGGAATATAAGCAAAAGCTTTCAAAAGAGGTTGTGGATTTGTTTAAGTTTGCATTTCCCGATATGGATGTAAAACTGTTTTCATCCGTTACGGCAGTTATGACAACAAAGGAATTGCTCGGTTTTCGTGACGGAATGAAAAAGAACAATGCAAAATCAAAAATCAAACCACAGCTTGCTGCTGAGGCAAATAAAAGAACAAATGATTTTTCACAATTTAGAATTTAGGAGGAAATAATATGGTTTCATATAAAGGATTTGATACAAAATATATTACAATGCAGTGTGTTAACGCAATGCCGGATAAGATTAATGTTGGCGATTTTGTTAAGATAAACGAAAACGGCAATGTATTTTTGGCAGATATAGGAAAAGCGTTTATCGGTATTGTTGTGGGAATAAACGATAATTACTACACAGTTCAAACAAGCGGTTATTGTGAGGTGCGATTTGCAGGCGAAACATTGCCTATGTATGCACGCCTTACCGTAAACCAAAGAGGAATTGTCCAGGTTGGTACAGGTACGGATGCACCTCTTCGCAAAGTGCTTTGGGTTGACAGATCTGATAACCGTGCAGGAGTTATTCTTTAATTTTGAAAGGAGAAAATAAATATGACATTTGATACATTAAAACTTGACAAGGGTCTTTATACATCCGAAATGGGCTTTACAAAATCTCTTGAGATGATTGACCCGAGCGAAAATTACAAGGGTACCGAACTTGAAGGTCTTGACGCTTATGAAAGACAACTTAAGCGATTTGATATTAAGGTTAAGGGCTCAAATTCCGATACAATCTCTAAGTTTTTCCAAACAAGCGATTCGGCTGTTTTGTTCCCTGAATACATCAGAAGATCGGTTGCTGCCGTTGTTTTACAAGATAATGTTGTTGATGACCTTGTTGCCACAACAACTGTTGTTGATTCGCTCGATTATCGTTCTGTTCAGTGCGAACCGGTTGATTCGGATAAAATAGTTGAATCGTTTATCACAGAGGGTGCATTTATTCCCGAAACAAACATTAAAACAAATGACAAATTGACCAAGCTTAAGAAAAGCGGCAGAAGCCTTGTTGCTTCATACGAAGCAATTAAGTCACAGCGACTTGATTTGTTTGCCGTTATGCTTCGCCAAATCGGTAATTATATAAACAGTTGTCAACTTGCGCAGGCTGTTACCGCACTCAGCTATGACGGTTCGGGTGTTGTGGAAACACAGACAAAAAATGAAATTTCGTACAGTGATTTTATTTCGTTGTATACCGAACTTGCGCCGTATGAATTTAATACACTTATTGCCGAAACCAACGAATTCAAAAAGATTATTAATATGAGCGAATTTAAGGACGGTACGGCAGGACTCGATTTTCACGGTACGGGCAGACCGATTACACCTCTCGGTGCAAAACTTATTCATTGCAAAACTAATGTGCTTGAGGGCGCAATTGTTGTTTTAGATAAAAACTTTGCTTTGGAAAAAGTTCAGTTTGGCGACATTGTTACGGATTATGACAAACTTATTGACCGTCAGATTGAAAAGGCAACGGTTACAAGTACGGTAGGCTTTAACAGAATTGTTAACAGAGCTTGTGTAAACCTTGTGCCTAAAAATTAAGATATGAATATTGAAAATATAACGGCAATTCTTTGCACAATTGGTAATCTTTCAACTGCCGAAGCGGAAAAATATTCGGAATTAATAAAGCTTAATTGCTATCCGTTTATTGACAGAGAATATAGTGAAAAAGAAGAAAAATTGCTTGAGTATTTTGTTGCGGCAAAAACAAATTACCAAATTTCTCTTGTTCACGGTGATGACGAAATTTCTTCGTTTACCGCCGGAGATGTCAGCGTTTCAACCTCTTCAAACGGCAATGCCCAAAACAATGCAAAAATCCTTTTTGAAAATGCTTATGCCGATGTTGCACATTTGGCAGAGGATAAGGGATTTTATTTCAGAGGGGTGTAGATATGCTTGTTAACAATATTGCAAAAATCACATCTCGATTAATTGACAAATATGCAAAAAGCTGTACCGTCACAACAAAAGACGGAAAGGTCATCACCGCAAAGGTGATGACCGAACAGCTTTGGAAAAAGGATAAAGTAAGGTTTGAAACAAATCCCACACAAATCGGTTATAATCAAAAGAATTACATAAAGTGTATTTTTGCTCTTGATGTTACTTCTTTCGGAAAAGATGACATTGTGAATCTTATGGGCAAGAAATACTATTTTGTAAAGTCAAGCCCTGTTTGTGTGGGAGAAGAAATTGTTTACTTTTCTGCGGTGCTCAGAGAAGCGGTAAAGGGGGATGAGAATGTATTTGGATAACGAAACGGACGAACTTCTTGATATTTTGAAATCATCTGAAAAACTTAATAATATTAATTTTATTAAGGCTTGTCCTTACGCCAAAAAGCCGACAAAGCTTTTGAAAAAGGTGTGTACGCTGGCACCTGCCGAATTGGATTTGGAAAGTGTCAGTGTTGACAATGAGAATTTTTACGGAAAATATGCCGTGGATGTTGATTTGTTTGTGCCGTATGAGTTTGGCTCGCCTGCCGCTTTTGATGATATGGAAAACATTGTCAGGTGCATTATGAATGAGCGTGTTTGTGCAATTAAGCTTTCATCGATAAGCAGAGAATCAAGTGCCGAATGTTACAAAATCAGGGCAACTTTTACTTTCTCTCTTGCATATTCAAAGGAGGCTTAACTTATGGAAAATGAAAATGTAACGGTATTTCGTGATGAAGCCGACAAATTCAGCGATTATATTATGCTTGATTCGAGAAGATATGATAACAATGTCGGGGGTGATTGATGTGCAGTATATGAAAATGAAATACAAAGGCTTTGAATTTGATGTAAATCCAAAGGATTTTAAGATTTGTATGAATAAAAGCAGTGTAAAATACGACACCGTTTATTCGGAACAGATTTGTGTTGAAAACGGCAGAAATTGTGTTTCTGTTTCGGGTAAAGGTTGTTTTGTAGGCGAAAATGCGGCAGACAAAGCGTTTGAAATGGTGCGTGTTTATAACAAAAAGGGCAGCGATTATTTGTTTTTGCCAAATTCCGTTCCGCTCAAAATGCACTTTACATCTCTTGATATTTCATATTCAAGCGGCAATGACAGGGTGGATTATTCATTTGTTTTTACTCAGGAAAGCAATACAAAGAGTGAAACAAAAACGCCTCGTTTTACCTATGCCCTTAAAGAAGAAAATCTTTTTGATGTGGCAAACAGGACGGGCGTAAAAATAGAAACTCTTGTAAAATGCAATGATATAGGAAGTATTTTTGCACTAAAAGAGGGTGACAGAATATGGCTGATTTAAAAATTGTGCTTTATGATTTGGCGGAAAACGAGATCGCCGTCGGCAGACTTTTGTCATACGAATTGTGCAGAGAAACGGACGCTCCGTGTGATGGACTGAGGCTTTATTTTATAAACGGCAATATTTTACCTGAATTATATAGGGTGAAAGCGTATATCGGCAAAAGGTGCGTATTCAACGGTTATGTTGACACTCAGCGTGAAACAATGCGTAACAATTCGGTTGAATGCTTTTTGTACTGCCGCTCAAGTGCGTGCCTTTTGACCGACAGCGAGGCAAAGCCTTTTGCGTATATCTCGCCGAGCGCAAGGGCTTTGTATGAAATAAATATCGGCAAAAATTTTAAGTATAACTTAGGAGAAGTTTTCAGCGATAAAACTTATCAGGTGAGTAAGGGCACATCGCTTTTCGGTGTGCTGAACGACTTTGTGTACTCCGTTACAGGTGATAATATCAGAATTACACCCAATGATGAAATTGTGCTTTTGAAAACCGATAAGGCGGTTGAACTTGATAAATCAAAGATTGTTACGCTTAAAAGGATAATTAACAGAGGCGGAGCAATTTCCAAAATTGATTATAAAATAAACAATTCAACCGATTACATTTATCATCGCATAAGTAAAGTAATGAGTGATAAGAAAATAGCCGCTTCAAAAGTGAGCAATATTTCAACCGTTCCCGATTGGCAGAGAGAAACAACGCTCAGGTCGGCTTTTTGGGCGGCAAACTCGGATTACTGCGGATGGAAAATCACAATGTGCGGTTATGTTGATGTTGATTTGACAAACAGGTTAATCTCCGATATTAAAGGCTTTGACAGTTACGGCGATGTTGTTGTAAACGGAGTTACACATATTTTTGATTCAAACGGTGAGCGAACCGTGATTGATGCAAGATGTGTGCTTGATTTGGAGGAAATGAGTTATGTGGATGAGTAAAAAAATCACTTTGTCACAAAACGGAGAGATTGCCGAAAAAGGTAAGGTTACATTGTCTGAAAATCAGATAGAAGCCGGTGCAACGGTTACAAGGCGAAATATAGATTGCTATTCACCGTACGGCTATCAAAGTGTTCCGCCTGTTGATGAAGATGTGCTTATGCTTCCGTCAAATGAGGGCAGTGTTGTGCTTGGCACATTAAATAAGTGCAATGATATTGAAAGCGGCGAAATAAAAATCGTTTCAAAAGGCGGAGCGTATATAATTCTGAAAAACAACGGCGATATTATTCTCAACGGTTTGGTGATTAACAGCGGGGGAGTGATACAGAATGAATAATTTTGATGTAATTGAAGAAATTTTAAAAAATGCCGTAAGGTGTTTAACGGTTAAAAGAGGCAGGTTTTATGCCGATAAAAACTTCGGCTCAAAAATTCGTGCAAGTCAAAGCAACGCTGAAATTTTGGCTTATGCAAGGCAAAGTATTGACAAACTTGACGGAGTGTTTGTAAAATCTGCCGTAAAAAATAAAAATTCCGTAACCTTTGTTTTAACGGTTAACGGAGAAGAAAGGTCGGTGACTGCGGATTTTGATTAGCTACAACGATATTATTGAGAACATCAGAACCGCTTATTTTGAACAGTCGGGCGAGGTCCTTGATATGCACGGCGAATCAGGTATAAGAATAAAGGCAATAGCAACCGAGCTTTACAATTTGTATGTTGAGGGCGAATACTTGCTCAAGCAAGCCGGATGGATGAGTGCAACGGGAGAATATCTTGACCGTATTGCCGCCGAGTGCGGTATTGAAAGAAAAACGGCGAGCAAGGCAAGCGGCGAAATTACATTTTTGATTGATGAGGCAAAAGCGGATGACACGGTTATACCGTCGGGGATTATCTGCTCGAAAAAAGGGCACAAGTATATTCAGTACAAAACTCTTGAGGAGGGCACTATCGTTGCGGGCGAAAAATCCGTTACGGTAAAGGCACAGGCTCTTGCCGACGGCGAAGAATACAATGCCGCATACGGTGAAGTTTGTGTTATGGTTAATCCTCCGAGTTCGGTTGCAAGAGCAGAAAACAGAGTTAGTTTTATCGGCGGTTGCAATAGTGAAAATGACGAAGCGTTGCGTTTGAGAATAAAAGACGCTCTTCGTTATCCGGCAAACGGAGTAAATGTTGAATTTTTGAAGGGCAGAATTATGAGTTTTGACGAGGTTGCAGACTGTGACATTATCAGAGAGGGCGACAAGCCGGTTTGCATATTGAAAACAAGGGACAAAATTCTTTCTGAAAACTTGAAAGAGAAAGTAAATGATGTGCTGTCGCTTTTTACTCTGTTCGGTATTGATTTTGATGTGAGGAATGCGGATGAAAACGGTATTTGAGCGAATTAAAAATTTGTATGGCATTGCAAAAATCGACACGGCGGATGTGCTTACATTGGCAGAAATAAGTGCCGTAAGCGGAGAAATAATGAAGCTAAACGATTATCTTCAAAATATCAAAGGCTTAGCGGCAGTAAATATTTTTACCGCACCGAGCCGTGCTGGTATTGCCAAAGCCTTTGAAAATATTGAATACAGAATTGACGGCAGAAAAATTTATATTTCAAAATATGATATTGAAACGGTAGGTAAAATCTTTAACGCTTGGTTTGGGATAATTTTTGATTTTTATCTCGGCGGAAACGGAAAAGATTGGAACTTTATCGATGGCGAAAAACTCACTTGGGACAATATTGCAAGCCGTGATCTCAGGTGGACAATGGCAGAAAGCAGGTGATTTGTGTTTATGAGCAGTACAAACAAAACTGAAGAATTGGAACTTAACAAATGGATTGGTTCGGATATTCCGCAAATGGAGGACTTTAACCGAGATAACGAGATTATCGACAAAACTCTCGGTGAGCATATATGGGATGTGTCAAAACATGTAACGGTGGAGCAAAAGAAAGCGTGGAGCAATCCTTTGGGTTGTGCGTCATATATCGGCAACGGCAGCGACACCAGAAGCATAAAGCTTAATATGGGATTTGAACCGTCGGTGTGCTTTGTGTTTGCAACAAACAACGCCGTGGGACTTTCGGATTTCGGCAACAATGTGCATTACAATTATTTTGGCATTGCAACCGTAAACGGCAGTACATACGGCTTGAATATTGACGGAGAAGTGCTTGAAGTTAAAAATGCGGCAGCCACCGCTTCGTTTGAAATGACAAATTTCAATCAAGTTGGTAAAAGTTATCTTGTTGTAGGTTTTAGATAAACAGACAAAGAGTAAAAAGTTGTGATAACTTTTTACTCTTTTTTTATATTTATATTGCATAAAATTTGCAATAATGGTAAAATAAACATAGCTATTTTTTAAAAGCTATGGAGGTAAATTTGTATGAAAGAAGAAAACAGAAAGTATGCCCGTGAAGTTATGAGCATTGTTGAACATGCGGCTCACAAAATCGGCTCTCGTTTACCGGGCACAGACGGTGAAATCAAACTTCACGAATACATGGGCGACAAACTCCGTGAAATCGGAATTGAACCTAAAACGGAAGAGTTTGCGGTATCACCTCGCTCATCAATCGGCGGCTTGTCATATGCAGGCTGGTCGGGCGTTATTATAAGTATCGGCGCAATTATTGCAAATGCCTGTCATTTTGACGGATTGTGGTATGCTCTCGGTGCACTTGGCATTATTACAATCGTTTGGCTTTTTATGAGCTGCTTTTTTTACAAAACTTGGTTTGATATGTTTTTCCCACAGGAAATCAGCCGTAACACTCTCGGCGTTTTAGAACCTGAGGACGGCAAGTATGACTACACAATCATTCTTTCGGGTCACACAGATACATCTTGGTGCTGGCGTCACAGTGAGCACGCTTATAAGTACAAGGATACAAAGCCGGTTATGGGACTTATCGCAACATATGGCAAGGTAGGTTTCGGTGCAATTTGCTTCTTCTTCATTGCACTTTTCTCTGTGTTTATGTCTGTGGCAAATATCTGCGATTTTGCAGGTGCCGCTTGGACAGAAAAGTTCTTTGCTTCACAGGGTTATGAAAATCTTATGTTCGCAATGAACTTTGTTCCTATCGTAACTGCAATCGGTTCACTCTTTGTTGTTATGTGGGGCGACCCAAACCCTCGCAACGCTTCCCACGGTGCTATGGATAATGCAACAGGTATCGGCCTCAGCTATGCTGTTATCAAGTATTTCAAGGAACATCCTGAAAAGATGCCAAAGAACTGCCGTATTATCGATGCTAACATCGGTTCGGAAGAAGCAGGTCTTCGCGGTTCAATGTACTTTGCACAGGAACACCGTTTTGACGATATGACAAAGAACGCTTGGAACATCAATATTGACTCTGTTGCCGATGAAGATTACTTTGAAGTTGTAATCAAGGATGATTGGCAGGGTGTTAGATTTGATACCGATATGGAAAAGATGTTTAAGGATACTTTCAACGAAATGGGTATTGAGTCAAAGACAAACGGCTGTATTCACAACCCTGTAGGCGGTTGCGACTCAACTCCTATGACAAGAGCAGGCATTAAGTCGGTTACATTTGCCGCTCAAAATCCGATGCTTACATATTATTATCATACTTGGAGAGATATGCCTGAGCGCTTCTCCGAAGATACGGTAGGTCAGGGCTTTGATGTTGTATTGTCGGTAATTGACAAAATTGCCGCTTTCCAGGAAGCAAACGGCTACAACGGCCCACAAAAGAAAGCAAAATAATCAATCAAAAAATAAAAACACCACGGCGGTAGATTATCTACTGTCGTGGTGTTTTTGCGTTTGTTATTGTAACTTTATCAGTCTTGCACCGTGAGGCTCAACCTCTAAAGTGAGTGAATTTTTTGCCGAGCCGATTGTTTGCTTTTGCCAAATGTCGTACACGGTGTATTCTGTGTTTGGCATAAGAATTTGTGTGAGGTCGGCTTTGATTTTTTTAGCCTTGGTGTCGGTGTTGAAAACGGCAAGGTATTTGCAGTTTTTGCCATGCGACGCCCAAATTATGTAGCCCTTGTTGTTCTTTTCTTCTCTTGCTATGCAGTGAGGGTCTGCCGATTCTCTTTGCATTTTCATATAGTCGCTGTTTGTGAGAAGTGAGAGCGTAAACTCGTCATTTTCGGGCATATTTCCGCCTATGAACAACGGACTGCCGAAAATTCCCCAAAGTGACATTAATGTATAATGTTCAGGTTTTGTGAAGTTTGACATCCTGTTTTGTTTGCCGTGGTATGAGCAAAGCTTTGAAATTCTACCAATCGGGAGCATATCGCAATCGGGATAATTGCCTGTTTTGCGTACTCCCTGCCATTCTTCGCATTTGTCAAACATAACATAAAGATGTTCCCACAAATCCCAAAAGTCGCCTGTCATTCGCCACATATTTGCGTTTTTGCAAAGGTGGTCTGCTTTGTCACGGAGAGCCGGACCCGGAGAAAGTGAAAGCACAATTTCTCTGCCGCAGTTGTCAATGGCTTTGCGGAGCATTTCAATTTCGTAATCGGCTGTGTACGGATTGTCCCACTTCCTGAATTCTGTAACCGCAATGTCATCACATTTGATGAAATCAACGCCCCATTCGGCATACATATTGATGATGGAATTGTAGTAATCCTGTGCACCTTCGCAGTTTTTCAAGCCGTACATATCGGTGTTCCATGAGCACACGGAAAAGTGGTGTGCAACATCTCTTGCGGTGTATTTGCTTTTGAATATAGGCAGGTTTTGGTGAACTGCCTGTCTTGGAATTCCACGCATAATGTGGATGCCGAATTTTAGTCCGAGTGAGTGAACATAATCGGCAATCGGCTTGAAACCTTTGCCGTCCTTGGCACTCGGAAATCTGTTTTCGGCAGGCATAAGTCTGCCGTATTTGTCTGTGTTAAGTTCGGTGAAATTGTGATAGTCGTTGCTGTCTGCGGTCGGCTCATACCATTGAATGTCGCAAATAACATATTCCCAGCCGTATTGCTTGAGATTTTTTGCCATATAGTCGGCGTTTGCTCTTAATTGTTCTTCGTTTACGCCTGCACCGAAGCAGTCCCAGCTGTTCCAGCCGCACGGCGGAGTCTTTGCCCATTGTTTAAAATTGCTCATATTTGCCCTCGTAATTGATTAACTTAAGATTTTCAAGATTGATGGGGGTTATGCCTAAATCGTTTAGGTATTCATGTGTCTTTTTTAAGTTCTCTTTGTCCGAATATACTTCGGGTTTGTGCGCATCAAGTCCGATTACAACCCTGTTGCCGACTTCTGCAATGATTTTCCACACATCGGGATTTGGATAATTGCGATGTGATGTGTAACCCAAAAAGTTAAATTCGAGCGGAATGTCAATCTCTTTTAATGTGGTGATGAAGCTTTTCATTTTTTTGAGATAAACCTCTTTGTCACCTGTAAAATTGATGAGGTCGGGATGTGCAATGTAGGTGAAACAACCTGTTTTTGCACCAATGATGACTTGCGAAATGTATTTATCCAAAACGGCAACCGAATCGGTTTCGTGACCTGAATAATGTGCAAAAGGCTCGTACTCATTGTCGGTATAATGCTGACCGAGAATTAAATAATCGTACTCAAAACCCTTTAGGTATTCGATTTCTTTGTCCCAAAGAGCAGGGAAGTATTCAAGTTCATATCCGAGTTTGATGTCTATGACGCTCTTGTATTTCTCTTTCAGAGCCTTTATTGAGTCTGCGTAATCCTGTGCTTTGTCAAGCTGAATTCTGTATCCGCTGTGGTGATTTTTTGGGAACAAATACGGTGCGTGGTCGGAAAATCCCATCACTTCGTAGCCGTTTTTGATTGCCTCAAGCACATATTCTTCGTCCGTGCCTGTTGCGTGGCCGCAACGGTAAGTGTGGTTGTGAAAATTATACATTATCTCACACTTTCAATAAATCTCAAAAAGCCTGCCTTGCCTTCTTCGTCACGGGAATAAACTCCGCATTGACCGAGAATTGAGGTGAATACAATGCCGATTTCCTTTTTGAGAATGTCGTCAATGTTGTCCTCGTTGATGTCGTATTTTTGCATAATCATCTCTGCCCATTCTTTATGAGCGGCTATAGTTTCGTTTGCTGAAATGTCCTCGCCGTTCACCATTGCCTTGCCGAGAACAGCCATTTCGTTTTTAAGTCTTGACGGCAAAACGGCAAGACCCATAACCTCGATAAGACCGATGTTCTCTTTTTTGATGTGGTGATATTCAGGGTGCGGATGATAGTATCCGAGCGGACAGTCCTCTGTTGTGATGTTGTTGCGAAGAACAAGGTCAAGTTCAAACTTGCCGTTTCTCATTCTTGCAATAGGTGTGATTGTGTTGTGCGGTGTGCCCTCTGTTTCGGCATAGATGAACGAATCCTTGTCGGTGTAGCCTCTCCAAGTTGTAAGCACCTTGTCGGCAAGTTCAACAAGTCTTGCCTTGTCTGTGCCGATAATTCTGATAACGCTCATCGGCCACTTAACAATGCCTGCCTGAACATCTTCAAAACCGCTGAATGTAACTTTTGTTTCAATCGGAGCCTTTGCCATTGCGAATTCGTAGTTACCGCCCTGGAAATGCTCGTGTGTGAGAATCGAACCGCCAACGATTGGAAGGTCGGCATTTGAACCTACAAAATAATGAGGGAATTTTTCAACAAAATCAAGAAGCTTAACAAAAGCGGCTCTGTCTATCTTCATAGGTGTGTGCTCTGCGTTAAACACGATGCAGTGCTCGTTGTAATATACATACGGTGAATATTGCAAGTAGAAATTGTCGCCGCCGAGGGTCATAGGGATAATTCTGTGATTTTGTCTTGCCGGGTGGTTGACTCTGCCCATATATCCTTCATTTTCCTTGCATAACGCACATTTAGGATATGATGTTGTTTTCATTTTAAGAGCGGCGGCAATGGCCTTTGGGTCTTTTTCAGGCTTTGAAAGGTTGATTGTAATGTCAATATCGCCGTATTCTGTTTTTGTAATCCACTTGAGGTCGTTTTTGATTCTGTATCTGCGGATGTAGTCGCTGTCTTGGCAAAGCTTGTAGTAATAGTCCGTTGCAGCTTTTTTATCTCTGCAGTAAAGGAAGTGAAATTTTGAGATAACTTCACTTGGCTTAGGAGTGAGAAGTCCCATAATCTTTGTGTCGAATAAGTCACGGTAAACCACGCTGTCCTCGCAAAGACCGTTTTCAACCGCATAGTCAAGGATAGAAGCCAAAATATCTTCAAGTTCTGCATTTTCTGCCTCGCAGTCCTCAAATGAATCCATATTGAGTGCTTGACAAACGGTGTTGATTGCCCAAATTTCGTCCCATTTTTCAATCATTTCGTTTTTGATTGCATAATTAACCAATGATTTTACTGCCACATTAATATTCATAATTCAACCTCTTTTTCAAATTTTCGCTATTATTATATAGGTTATTTCTGTCTATTGCAATACAAATTATTACTAAAATTATATAATTTTTTATTAATTTTTATGTAAAATACTTTACCCGTTTAAAATTTCGTGATATTCTTATTATAAAGTTAGTATAGTTAACAAAGGACTGATATATATGAAAATTTGTGTTTTTGGTGCGGCAAGCAAAACCATTGATAAAAAATACATAACTCCCGTTGAAGATATGGGCGAATATTTGGCTCGCCACGGCCACAGCCTTGTGTTCGGTGCAGGCAGTACGGGAGAAATGGGTGCCGCTTCAAGAGGTTTCAAAAGAGGCGGCGGAATTATCCACGGTGTTGTGCCGAGATTTTTCAAGGAAAATCTTGACGAATTCGTAAATTGGGATTGCGATGAAATGACCCTTACCGAAACTATGCGTGAACGCAAGGGAATTATGGAAAGTTTGGCAGATGCTTTCATCATCACTCCCGGCGGTGCTGGCACATTTGAGGAGTTCTTTGAAGTGCTCACCTTGAAGCAACTCGGCAGACACAGAAAGCCGATTGCAATTTATAATATCGACGGATATTATGACCATATGATTGATGCAATTAATTATTCTATCAAAACAGAGTTTATCAAGAAAAACTGCGAACAGCTTTTCAAAGTTTTTGACGAAACGCAGTTTGACGAAATGATTGATTATATCGAAAACGACGATATGGGCAATTTGACAGTTAAAGATTTAAAATAATTGAGAACAAGGAGGAATGTTCTATGAAAAAATATGCAATTTGTATCGGCAGAGAGTTTTGCTCCGGCGGTAGAGAAATCGGCAAAATGCTTGCCAAAAGACTCGGCATAGCTTACTATGACGAAATTGAGCTTCGTGACAGGTCAAGAGATTTGGGCGTTGAGGACGGCATTTTTGAAATGTTTGACGAACAGCCTACCCGTTCGTTTTTGTTCTCGGTTGTTATGGACCCGTATTCGATTGACAGTGCCGTTAATTCGGGCAGAGTGCTTGAGGCTCAACGCAAAGTCATTGAATCTGCAACAGATGAAGGTCCGTGCGTTATCGTTGGCAGAAGAGCGGATAAAATCCTTGAGGAAAAAGAAGATGTAGAGGTTATATCTGTATTTATCGGTGCGGATATGGAGGACAGAATCGACCGCTTTATGCAAAGCGATGAAGAGGATAAGCCTCGTAATGTTCGCCGATATATCGAACAAAAGGACAGAGAGCGCTCATCGTATTACAATTTCCTCGGTGACGGCAAATGGGGCAGAGCGGCAAACTACACAATGTGCTTCTCAACCTCAAAAATGGATAAGGAAAAGATTTGTGACATAATCTGCAATTATGTAAAGGAACTCTAATGGAAATGAATTACAAAATTTCGATTAAAAAGAGGCTGATTATAGCCTTGTGCGTAATGGTGATGATTGTTCTGTTTGTGCCGAGAGTTTATGCTTTAAAAGACGGCGGCAGTAAAGAGTATACTGCACTTACATATCGCATAACAAAGGTACATTCGATGAACCCTGTTGAATCGGAAGAAGAGTTTACCACAGGCACGATTATTGAAATTCTCGGCAGAGAAGTTTACAACAGCGTAGAGTAGATTAGTAACATTATATACCGCAGTGTAATGCTGCGGTATTTTTATGTTTAAAAACGGATTAAAACTTGCTCAAATTGCAAAGTTTTCTTATGACAAATGTAAGAATTTTGAAAAGTTTAAAAAAGTTATTGACATATGTCGATAAAGTGGTATAATGCCATTGAAGCAAAAAAGGCATTGTCGTTACGGAGGTGTTTTTATGGCAAGACCAAAAAAACGCAGACGCATTTGTGCCTATCCCAAAACAATGGGATTTAGGCCGTTTGGCGATTATGCCGATGTGGTTGATTTGGCACTCGATGAATATGAGGTAATGCGACTTATGGACACGCTCGGCTATTCCCAAGAGGAATGTGCAAAGCAGATGGATGTTGCAAGGTCAACAATTGCCGCTATATATGAATCGGCAAGGCTTAAAACCGCAGATGCTATTATTAACGGAAAGTCACTTGTTATCCACGGCGGAGATGTGGAACTGTGCAAAAGCTACACATTGTGCTGTCACAGGTGCGGTCAAAAGGCTTGCACAAATTGCGAACACGGCACAAATCCGCAGTGCAAGGACAATGTGACTCGATGATACAAACAAGTAATTTACGGAGGAAAACAAAACATGGAAGCATGGAGAAATTTCAACACCGGCGTATGGTGTGACCAAATCGATGTATCGAACTTCATCAAAATGAACTACACCCCTTATGATGGCGACAGCTCATTCTTGCAGGGTCCTACAGAGAGAACAGAAAGAACAATGAAGAGAGTTAACGAGCTCCTTATCGAAGAAAACGAAAAGGGCGGCGTACTTGATGTTGATACAGAAAGAGTACTTTCAATTCTTTCTCACGACGCAGGTTATGTAGTTGACAAAGATACAGATATTATTGTAGGTTTGCAGACAGATGCTCCTCTTAAGAGAGGCGTTTCACCTTTTGCCGGTCTCAGAAACACAGTTCAGGCTTGTAATGCTTACGGCTATGAGCTTTCAGAAAAAATCAAGGATGAGTTCACATACAGAACAACTCACAACACAGGCGTATTCCGTGCATACACAGACACAATGAAGGCTGCCCGTCACGCAGGTATTCTTACAGGTCTTCCTGATGCTTATGCTCGTGGCAGAATCATCGGTGACTATCGCCGTATCGCTCTTTACGGTATGGATTACCTTATCGAGCAAAAGAAGCTTGACAAGAAAAAGATGGGCGAAAAAGAAGTTCTTGATGAGGAAACAATCCACAATCTTGAGGACCTTTCAAAGCAACTCGACTTTATGAATCAGCTCAAGGGCTTGGCTCTTCGTTACGGCTATGATATTTCAAAGCCTGCTACAACAGCTAAGGAAGCTATTCAGTGGCTCTACTTCGGTTACCTTGGTGCTATCAAGGAACAAAACGGTGCAGCTAACTCAATCGGCAGAATTGCTGAATTTATGGATATTTACATTCAGAGAGATATTGATGAGGGTGTACTTGACGAAGTTCACGCTCAGGAACTTATTGACGACCTTGTTGTAAAACTCAGATTAGTTCGTCACCTTCGTACTCCTGAATACAACGACCTCTTTGCAGGCGACCCTGTATGGGTAACAATGGCTTTGGCAGGTGTTACAGGCGAAGGCAAGCACATGGTTTCAAAGACTTCATTCCGTGTACTTCAAACTCTTTACAACCTTGGCTCATCTGCAGAACCAAACATCACAGTATTGTGGTCAGACAGACTTCCTGAAGGCTTCAAGAAGTTCTGTGCTCAGGTTTCTATCGATACAGACTCAATCCAGTATGAAAACGACGATGTTATGAGAAGAATGTACGGCGATGACTATTCAATCGCTTGTTGCGTATCTGCTATGAAGACAGGTAAGCAAATGCAGTTCTTCGGTGCAAGATGTAACCTTGCAAAGGTTCTTCTTATGGCTCTTAACGGCGGTAAGGACGAAATCGAAGGTCACCAAATCGCACCTGTAGGCGATATATTTGAAGAAAAAGAACTTTCTTATGACGAAGTTTATGCCGCTTACAAGAAGTATCTTTCATGGATGGCTCGTTTGTATGTAAACACAATGAACATCATTCACTATATGCACGACAAGTATGCTTATGAAAGACTTATGATGTCTCTTCACGACACAGATGTTGAAAGACTTATGGCTTTCGGTGTATCTGGCTTCTCTGTTGCTATCGACTCACTTTCAGCTATTAAGTATGCAAAGGTTACTCCTGTAAAGGACGACCGTGGCATTATCACCGACTTTAAGGTAGAGGGCAACTTCCCTAAGTACGGTAACGATGATGACAGAGCCGACCTTATCGGTAAGGACCTTATCGAATACTTCTATCACGAACTTTGCAAGACTCCTTGCTATCGTGGTGCAAGACACACATTGTCAATCCTTACAATTACATCAAATGTTATGTACGGCAGAAAGACAGGCTCAACTCCTGACGGCAGAAAAGCAGGCGAACCGTTTGCTCCGGGTGCAAACCCAATGCACGGCAGAGATTGCGAAGGTGCTTTGGCTTCTCTTAACTCTGTTGCAAAGCTCAACTATGCTTGCTGCCAAGACGGTATTTCAAACACATTCTCTATCACTCCTGATGCACTCGGTACTGATGAAGATGACAGAATTGAGCACCTTACAACTATGCTTGACGGTTACTTTGAGCAGGATGCTCACCACCTCAATGTAAATGTTTTGAACCGTGAAAAGCTTATTGCTGCTATGGAAGACCCAACCCTTTACCCATCACTTACAATTCGTGTATCGGGTTACGCAGTAAACTTCAACAAGCTCACAAGAGATAAGCAAGAAGAGGTTATTGCTCGTACATTCCACCAGTCAATGTAAAATCTTGACAAAATCTTGATAAATGGCTTAAAACGTGCCGAAAAAAGTCCCTGTTTCGTTACAGGGACTTTATTTTAAATCTAAATTGTGCTATCATATATTATATATCCAATGTAAAAATTGCGGAGAAAGTTATGGAATTACAAAAAGGCAGACCTGCCGATGTGACGGGCAGAGAAGAAAAAGAAATCAGAGTTTATGACCTGTTGGATGAACTCGGAATAGAGTATTATCGCACCGACCACGAAGAAGCAAATACTATGGAAAAGTGCAACGAAATTGACAAGGTTCTTGGCACAATTATTTGCAAAAATTTGTTTTTGTGCAACCGTCAAAAAACGGATTTTTATATGCTTATGATGCCGGGCGACAAGGTGTTTAAAACAAAGGACATCACAAAGCAGCTCGGTTGCTCAAGGCTTTCGTTTGCAACTCCCGATTTTATGGAAGAATTTTTGGATATAAAACCGGGTGCGGTTTCTATTATGGGACTTATGAACGATAAGAATAACCGTGTTCAGCTTGTTATCGACCGCCCTGTGGTTGAAAGCGAAACTCTCGGTTGTCATCCTTGCGTTTGCACTTCGTCACTCAAAATGCAAACCAAAGATGTGCTTGAAAAGTTTTTGCCGGCAGTACATCATGAGCCGATAATTGTAGATATGCCTGATTATGAGGAGGAAAATAATGGCTAACATTCATTCGTTTGAATCTCTTGCCGCTGTTGACGGCGAGGGACTGAGATTTGATATATTTTTTACGGGTTGCCCGCTTCGTTGTGCATATTGCCACAATCCCGATACATGGCGTAAAGGCGAGATTGATATGGAAGCCGACGAGGTTTTCAGAAAGGTCAGACGCTACAAGCCTTATTTCAAAAACGGCGGCGGTGTGACTTTTTCGGGCGGCGAACCGCTCCTTAATGCAAAATTTATTAATGAAATTTATCCTATGCTCAAGAGTGAACAGATCGGCTATTGCCTCGACACTTCGGGTTCGGTGGAACTTACCGACGAGGTTAAAACCGCAGTTGAAAATGCCGATATGATTATTCTTGACATTAAGTTTTGCGAGCCTGAAGCGTATAAAAAGTGGACCAAGGGCAATTTTGCACTTCCCGAAGCAATAGGCAGATTTGCTACCGAAAAGGGCAAAAGATTGTGGCTTCGCACCGTTGTTGTGCCGGGTATAAACGATACCGAGGCGGACATGGATGCCTATGCCGAATACACAAAGCAGTTCAAGTTTGAAAAATACGAATTGCTTGCGTTCCACACAATGGGATTTTTCAAATATGAGGAGAGCGGAATCGAAAATCCGCTAAAGGATTATAAGGCTCTTGATAAAGGCAGACTTAACGAATTGCAGGAATATTTGAATAACAAAATTAAAGAATTAAAATAATGAAAACCGCCGTGGTGTTAATGCATCACGGCGGTTAATTTTGTTTATTTTACTTTGTAAATGTTGCCCTCAAACGGTTTTAAAATATCGGAATTGTTGTCGTTGGTTGAAAGAATTAAATCGTAATTATAGATATTCGTTGGCTTTGGTTGAGGCGTTTTGCCGAGGTTAAGCTCAACATAATACTTTTCGCCCTCGTACTCTCTGAAATAGCAGTAAACAGGCGACTTGTTTGTCTTTGCAGGGACGAAATCGCCGTAAACAAGAGCTTTTGTTTCCTTACGGAGCTTGATTGCTTTTTTGAAGAAATTGAGCACGCTGTCGGCTCTGCTTGCCTCGTCCTCTGCGTTGTAGCGTCTGTAATCGTCGCATACTTTAAGCCACGGCTTGCCTGTTGTGAAACCTGCGTTTTCGCTGTCACTCCATTGGAACGGACTTCTTGCGTTATCTCTTGAACCGATTGCGGCAAGTTTGAAATATTTTTCTTTGTCTTTGCCTTTTTCAACCGCTTCTTTGTAGAAATTAACGGATTGCACATCATTCATTTCATCAATGGAATTGAAATTTACATTGCCCATTGCAAGTTCCTGACCTTGGTAAACATACGGTGTGCCACGGAGCGTCATTTCGATAAGTGCACAAACCTTTGCTATTTCCTCACGGTACGCACCGGTTCTGTCGGTTCTTGAAACTACTCTCGGGTTGTCGTGATTTTCAAAGAAAACAGCCGGCCAACAATGGTTTGTGTAACCTGTTTGGAATACTTCAAAACTTTTCATCACCTTGTACATATCCTGCTCGTAATGGTCGTATGCGGTGTGACCCTGATTTGCCAAAAAGTCAAAGTTAAACACGGTGTCGAGTTCGCCTCTGAAATCTGCGGTGAGCATTTTGTCCATTTCAATTCCTGCTCCGCCGCATTCACCGACGGTGTAAACATCGTAGTTGCCAAAGGTTTTTTCTCTCATTTCGTGCAAAAATTCGTGCAGACGAGGGCCGTAGAAATAGTATTCTGCACCTTTAAAACCTGTTAGAGTGCCCAAAAATGCGTTTGCTTCAGGCAATCCTTGAGTTTTACTGATGAAGTTGATAACATCCATTCTGAATCCGTCAACGCCCTTGTCGAGCCACCACAACATCATTTCGTAAACGCTTTGGCGAACCTTTTCATTTTCCCAATTCAAGTCCATCTGCTTCTTCGTGAACAGGTGAAGTGCCCATTGGTTGAGATTTTCGTAGTAGTTCCACGCAGAACCTTTGAAAAGAGAAATCCAGTTGTTCGGCGGAGTTATACCTTTGTCGGTTGCGTCACGCCATATGTAGTAATCGTGATACGGATTGTCCTTGCCCTTCAGTGCTTCTTGAAACCATTTGTGCTCATCGGATGTGTGATTTACAACAAGGTCGATGATAAGCTTCATGCCTCTTGCGTGAATTTCGTCAAGTAACTTGTCAAAATCCTCCATAGTGCCGAACTCTGCCATAATTTTTTGGTAATCACGGATGTCGTAGCCGTTGTCGTCATTTGGACTGTCGTAAAACGGACTGCACCAAATTGCCGTAACGCCTAAATCTTGCAAATAGTCGAGCTTTTGGCGGATGCCGTTCAAATCGCCTATGCCGTCGCCGTTGCTGTCATAAAACGAGCGTGGATATATTTGGTAAATAACGGCTTCTTTCCACCATTTTTCGGTCATTTCACCTTGGTCGGTGATAACCTCGTCTTTTTCGAGATTGAGCATATCACAAACCATTTGCACGGTCTTTTTGTCAAGAAGTCCGGCTGTTGCGGTTGTGAGCGTTTTGAATTTCAGCTTGCCCATAATCCCCGAATTGATTAAATCTGTCGGCAAACGCAAAACGAGAAAAAGTTTTTCTATAACATCTTTTGCCATAGGGTTAACCATGGCGTCTTTTAATGTTGTGTTTGGCGTGATTTTTATCATGCCGACACCCCCTTTTATAAATTGTATATTTTATACATCTTTATAGTAGCACACGGCGATACTCATTTCAAGAGTGATGTGAATAAGCACTCGGATGCTTCAAATGCTAACAAAATATGAATTTTTATTATTTTTTTGAAAAAAGTGTTGACAAATGAACTTTTGGGATATAATATAATAAATGTAGTTAGCACTCAGGTACAAAGAGTGCTAAAACAAAAAGGAGGAGTTAAGATGATCGGCAACAGACGGTCGGATATATTGAATTTGATAATAAATCACTATATCCAAACAGGCGAACCTATGGGCTCAAAAACATTATGTCAGTTGCTCCCTTATGCAGTATCCTCCGCTACAATACGAAATGAGATGGCGGCACTCGGCGAACTCGGATTTTTGCAACAGCGTCACACATCGGGCGGCAGAATTCCGACAAAGGCTTCTTACAGATATTATGTAGATAATTTGATTGTGCCAAAGCCGCTTACACCGTTTGAAAAGCAAAAGATTAATCAGGTGCTCAGCGTAAATGCGTCCGACCCCGAAAGATTGCTTGCGGATGCGGCAAAACTTTTGGCTGACGCAACGGGTTGCACATCATTCTTTTCAACGGTTAAGGACGAATACGATTGCGTTCAGGGTGCGGATTTGATTCCTGCGGGCGAGAAAAAAGCAATGCTTGTTATGCTCACCGTCGGCGGCAAGATTAAATCTTCGGTTATTCAAATGCCGTGCAGGATAGATGATAATTTCAGGCGGCTGTTTTATGTGCTTGCAAGGGAGTTTTTCATCGGCGTTCCCGTGAATGAAATCAATATGTCGCTCATTCAGTCAACCGCACCGGTGCTCCGTGACAGATTGTTTGATATGTTGCCTGTGCTTTCATCGTTTTGTTCTCTTTGCAAAGAGGCAAGCGAGGGAACGCTCCAAATTTACGGTCAAAACAATTTGCTCACGCAGGAGGAGTTCGGCGACTCGGTATTCGGGCTTCTTACATTCCTTGCGGAAAAAACAAAACTTGAGGAAATGCTTACAAGCATTGCAAACAGCAACATTCAAAGCGTTCTTTTCCTCGGAGAAGAAAATCCCGCATACGAGCTTAAAAACACCGCAACAGCCGTTGCAAAGTTTAAGTATTATGATGATCAACTTGCGACGCTCGGTATTATAGGCTCACTCAGAATTGATTATAGTTCTATTCTCCCGAGAATAGATTATATAGTAAAAACCTGTTCTAATTTGTTAAAGGAGGGTGGAGTTATTTATGAGTAAAAAAGAAACAAAACCGGAAGAAAATAAAGAACAAGAAACGGTAAACGAAACAGAAGATACCGCAGTTGATACAGAGGTTGAAGAAAAGAAAGAACCTACGGTTGAAGATCAGCTTGCGGATATGAAAAAACAGCTTGCCTACACGGCGGCGGAATATGCAAATTTCAGAGCGAGATCGGCAAAGGAAAAGGAGCAAACCTATTCCAATGCAAAGGGCAATGTAATTGCCGAGATTTTGCCTGTTATTGATAACCTTGAAAGAGCAATCAATCAAGACGGCGAAGATTTTGAGGCACTCAAAAAAGGTGTTGAAATGACGCTTGACGGTTTGATGACAACCCTTTCAAAAATCGGCGTTGAATCTTACGGCGAAAGCGGTGACAGCTTTGACCCGAATCTTCATCATGCAGTTATGCATATTGATGATGACGAACTTGAAGAAAATGTAATCGTTGATGTATTCCAAAAGGGATATAAGATTGGCGACCGAGTTATCAGACCGGCTATGGTAAAAACAGCCAACTGATAACAAATCAAATCAGTAATTATTCAGAAAAGGAGATATTTTATTATGGGAAAGATTATCGGTATTGACTTAGGTACAACAAACAGCTGTGTATCCGTTATCGAAGGCGGTGAACCGGTTGTTATTTCTAACGCAGAGGGTGCAAGAACAACTCCTTCTGTTGTAGCATTCACAAAGGACGGCGAAAGAATGGTAGGCGCTGTTGCAAAGCGTCAGGCTATTACAAACCCGGACAAAACAATTTCATCAATCAAAAGACATATGGGCTCTGATTACAAGGTAAACATTGATGGCAAGGATTACACTCCTCAGGAAATTTCGTCAATCATCCTTCAAAAGCTTAAAGGCGATGCAGAAGCTTACCTCGGTCAAAAGGTAACAGAGGCTGTTATTACAGTTCCTGCATACTTTACAGACTCACAGCGTCAGGCAACAAAGGACGCCGGCAAAATCGCAGGCCTTGATGTAAAGAGAATTATCAACGAGCCTACAGCTGCCGCTTTGGCTTTCGGTATTGACAAGGAAGACGACCAAAAGGTTATGGTTTACGACCTCGGCGGCGGTACATTCGATGTATCTATCATCGAAATGGGCGACGGTGTTCAGGAAGTTCTTGCAACAGCAGGTAACAACCACCTTGGCGGTGATGACTTTGATAAGAAGATTATGGATTGGCTTATTGCAGACTTTAAGGCACAAAACGGCATTGACCTTTCGGCAGATAAGATGGCTATGCAGCGTGTTAAGGAAGCCGCAGAAAAAGCAAAGATTGACCTTTCGGGTATGACTCAGGCTCAAATTTCACTTCCGTTCATCACAGCAGACGCAACAGGTCCTAAGCACCTTGAAGCAACTCTTACAAGAGCAAAGTTTAACGAAATGACAGCAGACCTTGTTGAAGCAACAATGGGTCCTGTTCGTCAGGCAATGAAGGATTCAGGTCTTTCAATGAACGACCTTGACAAGATTCTCCTTGTCGGCGGTTCAACTCGTATTCCTGCAGTTCAGGAAGCTATCAAGAAGTTCTCAGGCAAAGAGCCGTTCAAGGGTATCAACCCTGATGAATGTGTTGCTATGGGTGCCGCAATTCAGGGCGGTGTTCTTAACAACGATGTTGACGGCTTGGTACTTCTTGATGTTACACCTCTTTCACTCGGTATCGAAACAATGGGCGGTGTAAACACAGTTATCATTGAGCGTAACACAACAATTCCTACAAAGAAATCACAGATTTTCTCAACAGCCGCAGATAACCAAACTTCTGTTGAAGTTCATGTTCTTCAGGGCGAGAGAGAATTTGCAAAGGATAACAAAACTCTCGGTATGTTCCACCTTGACGGTATTATGCCGGCTCGCCGTGGTGTTCCGCAGATTGAAGTTACATTCGATATTGATGAAAACGGTATCGTTCATGTAAGCGCTAAGGACCTCGGCACAGGCAAGGAGCAGAATATCTCTATCACGGCTTCTTCAAATATGTCAAAGGAAGATATTGACAAGGCTGTAAGAGAAGCAGAACAGTTTGCAGAAGAGGATAAGAAGAAGAGAGAAGCCGTTGACATCCGCAACAATGCAGACCAGATGGTATATCAAACAGAAAAGATGCTTTCCGAAGATGCAGACAAGTTCTCGGCAGATGACAAGACTGCTCTTGAAACAAAACTCAACGACCTTAAGGAAGCTTTGAAGGGCGACGACACAGACGCTATCAAGGCAAAGCAGGAGGACCTCACAAACAAGTTCTATGAGGTATCTCAAAAGGTTTATGAAGCAGCTCAGGCAGCACAGAATGCTCAGGCAGGTGCTCAGCAGCAGGCAGACCCTAATGCAGGGCAGCAGGGCGGCAATGCAGGTTATACAGATGCCGATTACACAGAGGTTGACGATAACTGATACAAATACTAATACTAATAGGATGGGGCGGCGTTTGTCCGCCCATTCTGTGATATAATAGGAGGGCAATCAATTTATGCCTGAACAAAAGAGAGATTACTATGAAGTGCTCGGTGTACAAAAGGGCGCTACAAATGACGAAATCAAAAAGGCGTTTCGTCAGGCGGCAAAAAAATATCATCCCGATTTGAACAAGGATGACCCGTCTGCCGCAGAAAAATTTAAGGAATGTAACGAGGCATACTCTGTTTTGTCCGATGCAGATAAAAGAGCAAAGTACGACCAGTTCGGCTTTGCAGGTGTTGACCCTAATTATGCGGCAAGCCAAGGCGGTTACGGCGGCGGAGCAGGCGGCTTCGGATTTGACGGCGATATAGACCTCGGCGATATTTTCAGCAGTTTCTTCGGAGGCGGCGGTGGATTCGGCGGCTTTGGCGGCGGCAGAAATCCAAACGCTCCTCAACGAGGCAGAGATATTCAAACAACTGTTACTATTTCTTTTGAAGAAGCGGCAAAGGGCTGCAAGAAAACCGTTGAAGTGTCAAAGGTTGAGGATTGCTCAAAGTGTCACGGCACAGGCTGTGCAGAGGGCACAAGCCCTAAAACCTGTACGCAGTGCGGCGGCAGCGGTCATATTACCGTTCAGCAAGGCTCCGGATTTTTCCAAGTCAGCTCAACAAGGCCGTGCCCAACCTGTAACGGTACGGGTAAAATTATCGACAAGCCGTGTACAAAATGTGCCGGCAGAGGCAAGGTACGCAGAAAAACAAAGGTTGACATCAACATTCCTGCCGGTATTGACAACAATCAGGTTGTTACGGCAAGAGGCTTGGGCGATGCCGGTGTAAACGGCGGACCTGCGGGCGACCTCAGAGTTGGTGTTATCGTTCAGGATCACAAGGACTTTATCCGTGACGGTTACGATATTCATTACGAAAAACACATCAGCATTGTTGAGGCTTGCCTCGGTGTTAAGGTGCGTATTCCTACTCTTGACGGCGATGTAGAGTATTCCGTTCCGTCGGGAACACAGCCAAACGAAGTGTTCAGACTCAAGGGCAAAGGTATTCAGCGACTTAACAGCGTTGCAAAGGGCGACCTTTATGTTCATATCGTTGTTGACATTCCAAAGTCACTCATCGAGGAACAAAAGAAGTTACTTAAAGAATTTGACAAGTCCTATGTTGCCAATAAGGGCAAAGAAGGCTTCTTTGACAAATTCAAAAAGAAATAATATTTCAAAGCAAAAGGCAGGCTGATTTTCAGCCTGCCTTATAAATTTTCTAAATCTTTAATCTTTGATATCTTGATGTGCTTTTGTGCTTCAAGCTTATTTTGGAAAACGGTTATGTGCTCGTCCGTAAGAGGGGTATATAACTGTTTTTTTAATGTGCCGTTACTAATGGCGGTGATAAAGTTGCTTAAGGTATATTTCAAATTGTATGCTTTTAATGCGTGTTTATCTATGTAGCAAATCGATTTTTTTGATTCGATGTCGGGGAAGTCATTTATAACAGCGTAAATGCCGTTTTTGTCGGATGCAAAAATGTTTATGTAAGGTACGGCATATATTTCCGTTGAGCAGTCCTGTTCATCAAGAAAAAAGTTTATGCCGTATTTTTCTTTTGTCGTGTTAATAAAATTTGAATCATCCTCGTCAACAATCGGTGTTGTGATTTTTCCGCAAGTTATAAATTCGTCATTCTTTGAATTGATGAAATAAGCGGAGCAATCATCAAAAAATATTTCACTTGTATCAATGTAGTAAATCATAGGTTTAACATCCTTGTATCGTTGTGATTTTATTATAAACTTTGTTGTGATTAAAAGCAAGTTTTAAATTTTTTGCCGTTTTGGGCGTTTTTATAGGCTTTATGCTCTATATGTTAAATACCTGTTGTCCGCAAAATAACACGCTTGGTTGCAGGGGCATATTATGTAGTGTAATATGGAAGTTGTCCCCGGAGGTGCAAGGCACCTTTAGTTAAGAAAGGAGCGAAAGCGTGAACGGCTTGGCACAAACAATTATAACCGCAGGTGCGGTGGTGACAGCCTGTCTTACGGTTTTCGGTGTGGGGAGGTCGTTTGCAAAATATCTTTGTTCCGTTAAGGACAGGGCACGCACCCGTGCCGAACATTCCACGGCTCAGGACAAAGACATTGCAAGGCTGAAAGAAGAAAATCAGCTTATTTGTTACGGACTTTCCGCCGCACTTGACGGTTTGGAGCAACTCGGTGCAAACCACTCCGTACCGATTGCAAAAAACAAATTGCAAAAGTATTTAAACGAACAGGCACATAAGTAGTATTATCAGCCTGACAACTTGAATTTTATTTTACGGGAGGCAAACAATGATTTGTACTAAAACAACACTCAAAAGGGCGGCAAGAACCTTTATTCAGTCCGCTCTTGCATACATCACGGTTAATGTGGTGTATATTAATTTTACGGATGATAAGGTAAGCGTAAAATCCGCTGTAACCGGTTTGGTTGTAGCCGCCGTGTCGGCAGGAATTTCCGCTGTGATGAATCTTGAAAAGAAAGACGGTGGTTGCAAGTGACCTTTAATAAATGGGTAAAGGAAAATCTCGGCAAAGGCATTGATTACGACGGCACATACGGTGTGCAATGCGTTGACCTTGCTAAGCACTATATCAAAAATGTTCTTGGCGTAACACCGCAAAGCATCGGCAACGCTATTGAATATTACAACAAGCGTAAAACGAGCGAATACCTCACAAAGAATTTTAAATGGATTGACAACACGGCGGAGTTTATTCCGAAAAAAGGCGACCTTTGCGTGTTCACATCAAAAAGCGGCAACGGCCACATTTCCGTTGCAACGGGCGAGGGAACAACCTCGTATTTTTATTCTTACGACCAAAATTTTCCAAAGGCAAAGCACGAGCCTATGACTAAAATTAAGCACAGCTACACTTCGTTTTTGGGCGTCCTTCGTCCTAAAAAGAAGAAAAGTACATCTTTAAAATATTTCAAAGCCTACAAGGGCGACAGTGAAAGTATTGTTGACGCACTTGAAGCAATAGGCGCAAAAAGTGATTTTTCTTATCGCAAAAAGATTGCCGCTAAGAACAAAATCAAAGATTATAAGGGCACGCCTGAACAAAATGAAAAAATGCTTGCGTTACTCAAAAAAGGTAAGCTTGTAAAACCGTAAAAATAACCCCACCAATCGGTGGGGTTTTGTTCATTCTTCTATAAGATTGTTTTCTTTCAGCATTGCTACAAAGTTTTCCACATCGGCTTTTGCTTTTTCTTCGTCAACCTCGTATTCGGAGGTAACTTTTTTTACCACTTCGTCAACGGTTGTGTCCTTTAACAGAGCGTTCCAAAAAAACGCACCGCTGTCATTCAAGGTAATCATTCCGTTGAATATTCTTTCGGCATTGCCGACAGGAACAACTATGTTTGAACCTGCAATATTGCGTATGGTGAAGCCTTTTTTAATTTTCATCAGCCTTTAAGACCTCTCTCTTGTCTGTCCATATCTTCAATTACAATATCGTAGATTTCGCCGAGGCTTCTGCAATATTCCAAAACCTTCCACGGCTCGTTGGTGTGATAGTGGATTTTGATTAAATCCTCGTCACCTACTGCGATGAGGCAGTCGCCTTTGAAGTGCTCAACAAAGTAATCGTTGATTGCGTCCTCGTCAAGGTCTGTGCCCTCAATGAGAAGCTGAGTGTCGTATCTGTATTCAAGCATTGTAAAATCTCCTTTGGTTAAATTTTGTTGAGTGCTTGCTCAATGTCTGCGATGATGTCCTCTGCAGCTTCGATACCGCAGGAAAATCTTACCAAGTCAGGTGTAACACCGCATTCTGCGAGTTGTTCGTCTGTCAACTGACGGTGAGTTGTTGATGCAGGGTGTAAGCAACATGTTCTTGCGTCTGCAACATGGGTAACAACGGCTGCCAATTCAAGGCTGTCCATAAATGTTGTTGCCGCATTTCTGCCGCCCTTAACGCCGAACGAAACAACACCACAAGTGCCGTTTGGCATATATTTTTGAGCAAGTGCATATTGGCTGTCGTTTGGTAACATTGCACACTTAACCCATTCGATTTTTGGATGATTTTCAAGATACTCTGCAACCTTTTTTGCGTTTTCGCAATGTCTTTGAACTCTCAAATGCAATGATTCAAGACCGACATTCAAAAGGAATGCTTCGTTTGGCGACTGAACAGAACCTAAATCTCTCATAAGCTGAACGGTTGCTTTTGTGATGTATGCACCTTTGCCGAATGTGTCGGTATAAACAATACCGTGGTAGCTGTCGTCAGGAGTTGTGAGTCCCGGATATTTGTCGTTTTGAGTCCAGTCAAAATTACCGCTGTCAACGATTGCACCGCCGATTGTTGATGCGTGACCCTCCATATATTTTGTTGTTGAATGTGTAACAATGTCAACGCCGAAATCAAACACACGGCAGTTGATAGGTGTTGCAAATGTGTTGTCAACGATGAGCGGAATTCCGTTTTTGTGAGCGACCTTAGCAAATGTTTCGATGTCCAAAATGTCAAGGCTTGGGTTAGAAATAGTTTCGCCGAAAATTGCCTTTGTGTTTGGCTTGATGGCAGCTTGGATTTCCTCCTCTGTTGCAGTCGGTGAAACAAAGGTGAAGTCAATTCCGAGCTTTCTCATTGTAACATTGAAAAGATTGAATGTTCCGCCGTAAATTGCAGATGATGATACAATGTGGTCGCCTGCCTGTGCAATGTTAAACACTGCATAGAAGTTTGCCGCCTGACCTGAGCCTGTGAGCATTCCTGCCACACCGCCCTCAAGAGCCGCAATTTTTGACGCAACATTGTCGCAGGTTGGGTTTTGAAGTCGTGAATAAAAATATCCGCTCTTTTTCAAATCGAAAAGGTCGCCCATCTCGGCACTGCTGTCGTATTTGTATGTTGTTGATTGAATAATCGGTATAACTCTCGGTTCACCGTTTTTTGGTTTGTATGTGCCTTGCACACAAATTGTATCAAGCTTCATTTTATTTTTCCTCTCTGTAAATGATAACTTAAATGTTTTTATTATATATAATTCGCAGTCCGTCAATCAAAAGATTTTCATCAATTATCATATCGTGACTGCAATTTTTTGCTATTGATTTGCCAAGACCGCCTGTGACAACAACCGTTGCCTTTTCGCCGAGTTCTTGCTCAAATTTGTCAATGAGTCCGTCAAGCATACACGCTGTGCCGATTACACAACCCGATTGCATACTCTCGATTGAATTTGTGCCGATGATTTTTTTCGGCGCCGTTATGTCAATCTGCGGAAGCAAAGCCGCACCTGCCGATAAAGCGTTTATAGAAGTTTTTACTCCTGTTGTGATTGTTCCGCCCAAAAAGTTGCCGTCTTTGTCGAGCACCGAGCCTGTGGTTGCAGTGCCCAAGTCAAAGATGATTGTCGGCTGCGGATATTTTTCTTTTGCCGCAACCGCACCCACAACAAGGTCTGCACCAAGCTGTGCCGGGTCGTCAATTTTTATCGAAAGTCCTGTCTTTATTCCGGGACCGACAACTATTGCATTTACCTTGCAAACGGTGTAAATTGCTTTTTTCAGCGTGGTAACAAGTGCCGGAACAACCGAAGAAATGATTGCACCGTTAATTTGTATGTTGTTGTGCAAATTCAAAAAAGAATATATCTTCATTGCACATTCGTCTTCTGTTTCATGTATATTGGTGGAAACCCTGCCCGAACTGACAAGCTCCTCACCGTCAATAACGCCGAGCACGATGTTGGTATTGCCCACATCAACTGCAAGTAACATAGTCATTACCTCACTTTAGTTTGTATCTAATATATATTATCATATATGTTTCGCTTTGTAAAATAAAAAATTATTAAATTTCTATTGACAAATGAAAAAATTATGCTATAATAAATGTCGTTGACCACGGAAGCATAGCTCAGCTGGGAGAGCACCTGCCTTACAAGCAGGGGGTCACAGGTTCGAGCCCTGTTGTTTCCACCAAAAAACATAGACACTCTTTTGAGTGTCTATATTTTTTTTATTGAGTAATTTAGTGGCTCAAACCTTATATTCAATCCGACAAATTCGGTCTGAATTTTGAACCTATATATAATGTAAAAAAATAAAAAACATTTTTCTCTTGACTTTTCGCTGTTTTCTGCTATAATAATTAAGCCGCATATTATGGGCAGTAAGAAATGCACATTGGTGTGTTCGCCTATCGTAGCGAGACTTATGAAGGAGAGTTATTACTATGTACGCAGTTATCGTAACAGGCGGAAAGCAGTACAAGGTATCTGAAGGTGATGTTCTTTACATCGAAAAGCTCGATGCAGAAGCAGAAGCAAAAATCACTTTCGATCAGGTTCTTGCAGTTGGCACAGACAAGGGCCTTAAGGCAGGCAAGGATTGCGCAAAGGCTACTGTTGACGCAACAGTTGTTAAGAGTGGCAAGGGCAAGAAAATCACTGTTTTCACCTACAAGCCAAAGAAGAACGAAAAGCGCAAGATGGGTCACAGACAGCCTTACACAAAGGTTGAGATCACAAAGATTAACGCTTAATTGTTTGATTTAATGATTAACAGAATAGAATTTTTCAAAAGCGGTGATATGCTTACAGGATTTGAATGCAAAGGTCACACCGGATTTGCCGACGAGGGCAATGATGTTTTGTGTGCATTCATCAGCAGTGCATGTTATCTCACGGCAAACACAATCACGGATGTTATCAAACTTGATGCCCGTGCTTCTGCTTCCGACGGATATATGTCATTGCGTATCAAGTCATCACCGGAAAAGGCGCAGGATATTCTCAACGGTTTGGTTCTTCATATGACGGAACTCCAAAAAGATTATCCTCAAAACATAAAAGTAACTATATCGGAGGTGTAATTATGCTTAAGCTTAATGTACAACTTTTTGCTCATAAAAAAGGTATGGGTTCTACAAAGAACGGCAGAGACAGCGAATCAAAGCGTTTGGGCGCAAAGAGAGCTGACGGTCAGTTCGTACTTGCAGGCAACATCCTTTATCGTCAAAGAGGCACACACATCCACCCTGGTACTAATGTAGGTATCGGCAAGGACGACACACTTTTTGCTCTCGTAGACGGTACAGTTAGATTCGAAAGAATGGGCAAGGACAGAAAAAAGGTTTCTGTTTACCCAGTTGAGCAGTAATTGACAGAATCATCCGCAGTCGCAGGATTGCGGATGTTTTTTGTTTGCTCGGTTGACAATCGGGCAGAATATAATTATAATTAAAATGTCGCAAAGATAATGACAAAACGAATTGAATTTCGTTTTCTTGCAAAATATGTCTCCGTAGCTCAGTTGGATAGAGCGACTGCCTCCTAAGAATATGTTATAACGACCGCCTTTCGGGCAAAGGCGATTGACATTGAGTAAGTTTAAGACTAAAATTGAATAGATTTTAAAGATGTTTCCGTAGCTCAGCTGGATAGAGCGACCGC